>JADMIO010909280.1_pt1 | contig 69467 bp, 61 predicted proteins | sample 8958161 | NCBI WGS metagenome assembly JADMIO01 (sample SAMN16585339, study PRJNA669376) | soil metagenome | isolation source: Crop rotation soil | place: USA: Cullars Rotation, Alabama | collected 2011 | reverse complement strand
TGGAATATTGCGCGACTGAAACTGGCTGAGAAGAAGTTCGCCCGGGATCTAGCGCGATTCATTATCGCTCGATTCTGGACTCCAGTTGGACAAGGCGCCAAGCGTGAACACGAAACTAATTACGTGTTGATGACTTTGTTCAAAGGAGCTAACGGTTTGAAAGATTTTCATCGCACCGTCACCGGAAGGATTGAGCGTTTGCCCGGCTTTGACGGATTCAATGGATTGACCGAGCGAATAGCCTCAGGTCTTGAAGTGTAATTTTGTCGGGGCGTCCCTTCCGTGGGCACCCCTCCTCTTTCTTCGAAGCTACTCTGTGGAAAATGAAGGGGCGCCCACGGAGGGACGCCCCGACAAAATTAAGGTAGGCGAACGATCTTGACCAAAGAGTCGGCTTCCAACGTTTTTATCCCCGCCGGAATAATCGCCAGCGCTGAGGCCCTCGCAAAAGCGACAAAGTCTGACGAGCCTCCCCATTTAAGTGGAAATACAATTAGTTGACCGTCGTCGTTTGTCGTGAGTTGAGCCGGCAGGTAACTCGCTCTTTCCTTAGCTCCTTTAACAGCTTTCGCCAGAACGCCGGTCTCGGTTTTTAGCGCAGGATTGTTTGCTCCCTGCATTGCGAGTAACGCAGTGCGAGCGAAGAGATTGAAAGTTACTGAGACTGATACCGGGTTGCCAGGTAAACCAAACACCAGGGTGCCTTGGGGTAAGCGAGCAAAGACTGTTGGTTTCCCAGGACGTAGCGCGACTCGTTCGAAGAACAGTTCAGCGCCAAGTTCCTGTAACGCTGTCTTAGTAAAATCATAAACACCCATCGACACACCGCCTGAAGTAACGATCACGTCGGAGGTTTCCGCAGCCGTCGAAATCTGTTTCTTCAAATCGGATATTTCATCACCTGTCAGCGGCAAGCGTGTGACGATCGCGCCTGCGTTCTGCGCATAGGCGCCGATTGAATAGTTATTTGAATCACGAATTTGATCTTGTCCGGGTTTTTGATCGACAGATACAAGTTCAGTTCCTGTCGCCAGGACGCCTACTCGAGGTCTGGTCCCAACTTCAACTTCGGCATAACCAAACGAAGCAAGCACGGCGAGAATCGCGGCATTGATGGTCACGCCTGAACGTAGGACAGTTTGACCCTCGCTGATCTCGGCGGCACGTCTGACAATCGAGCGCCCCGGTTCAACGCTTTCGAGTAGTTCGACGACCGTGTTGTCTTTCAGTTCGTGAGTTAACTCGACTTGCTGGACCGCGTCGGCACCGACGGGAACTGGAGCTCCAGTCATTATTCGAACGGCCTGGCCTTCATGCATTTCGTGGTGCCAGCCTTTGCCCGCGGCGGACTCACCGACAATGCGTAGCCTTACTGGCGCGTTTTGTGAGTCGCTTGAACGAACCGCATATCCGTCCATTTGAGAACGGTCGAAAGGCGGGAGATCAGTGTCAGCGATAATGTCCTGGGCCAGAATGCGGCCGAGTGAATCGTCGAGAGCTACACGCTCTGTCGGAAGTTGAGCGGTGTGTTCCTTAACTATTTCGATTGCTTCAGCTATTGAGATCATGGGATGTACATTTCTGGGGTACCTAAAAAACCGAAAGGCCGGTTTGGACCGGCCTCTCAAGGTTGGCGGAGGCATTCAGCCTCTGTTGGTTACTGTCCTCACCCCAGCAACCACATGCGCCGTTGGTTTGAATTTTATTCAAAATATTCTCTCGGTCAATAGGCGAAAGCGGTTATTTGTTTTCCAAAACGACTGTTTTTGACCTTAAACGGCTACGAGGCCACTTTACGAGTGAGTTTTTGTACGTAAGTGCGTATTAATACTGATTATTTTTCGCGTGATCACTACAAAGTTTTTTCTCTAAACGAGAGCAAACTTGACACTCTAACGTGCTTCTCTTAGCATGACGACTCGTTTTCGAGGCCTTGACGGCCATGATGTTTGATTCGAACGTGCCAGATAGATTTTTTGGACGGCTTGAGTGAAAAGCCGTCAAACTTAAGAAGGACAGACGACAGGGTCTTCCTCCGGCAGGCACGTACGTCAACGGTAGACGGCTTCCCTTACAAGGAAGAGGTTGGGGGTTCGAATCCCTCCGTGCCTACCAGTTTTTGAGATCTCAGACGTCAAGTGAGATCTCAAATCGAGATCGATTTTTTTGCGGAGTCGTAGTTCAGTTGGTTAGAACGCCGGCCTGTCACGTCGGAGGTCGCGGGTTCGAGTCCCGTCGGCTCCGCCACTTATCATAAAGCCATTGGCATCTGCTGAAGAGTCAGCAATGTCAGTGGCTTTTTGATTTTCCATGCTGTCCTCATTGGACATTGCCTTTAGTATCTTCCTGGCGCAACAGTGACCGCAGTTGCTGGGACCGCAGGCGTCCCCGCCTGCTGGAAACGCAATTGGCCCGATCGAGCCTCAATGCTGGCGTAGCAGGCGGGGACGCCTGCGGTCCCAGCACAAGCCACTAATTTAGTGCGGTGACGCTACTAAAGGGTTAGGTTGCTCCTTAACTTTTGCAGGTGGGTGGTTCTCAGTTATATTCTCACCAAGAAGAGCCCAACCCGATTTGCAACCATGAAAGCAACACTTACATACGGAAGTTTGTTTAGAGTCTCTCTCTTCTTCTTACTCACTCTTGCGGTGCTGACCGACGGCAGACTCATCAGCAGTGCCGAGTCTCAGCAGGACGCCATTCAGGAGAAGCAACGACCACGAAGGGTTGCGGGAACTGAACAAAACAGTACTCAGAAGAAGCCGGATCCAACAGGTTCTGATGAAGTTGACGAAGGCGACGTCGTGCGCGTCGAGACGCAACTTGTTTCAGTGCCTGCTGTTGTGACTGATAGCACCGGCCGCCCCCTATCTGGTCTACGTGCCGAGAACTTTCAAATTCTTGAAGATGGGAAACCACAGGCCATAACCAACTTCGGCACTACCGACACACCTTTTGAAATCGCGCTCTTACTCGACACGTCGGGTTCTACTCGTGATGACGTCACCTTAATTAGGCAGGCCGCCAATAGTTTCATTGCTGCGTTAAGACCTGGTGATCGAGTTAGTGTCGTTGCTTTCAATACTGCTCGGACTGCCAGCGAGCCAATAGCGACAGTCGACGTACTCGCACCTTTGACAAGTGACCGACAGACCCTGACTCAAGCAATTGAACGTCTTGGTAGCAGTAACGGCACTCCTTACTACGACGCACTGGTACAAGTCGCTGATAGTGTTTTTCGCGAAGCTCCGAGTGAAGATGTTCGCGGACGTCGAGCAGTTGTTGCGTTAACAGATGGAGTAGATTCGCAGAGCAATTCTGATTTCGGACAAGCGAGGATGAAGTTATCTCGCTCCGGGATTGCTTGTTACTTCATTCAAGTCAACACAGAAGACTTTGTCGAAGATCGATTGATGAGAGATTGTAAGGACGACGGTCAACTGGCACTTTCACAAAGACAGTTACAGAGGTATCGCGAGCTCTTTGCGCCGCGTGCAAAGCCTGAAGACTACACGAGCTTTTGTCAGATGGGACAGTTTGAACGCATGTCAATTAGCAGGGAACTCTACAACCTGGCGCGACGTGAGATGAACGAATTGTCGAAAGTGTCTGGGGGCCGGAGTTTTGTCGCGAATACCTTGTCAGAAGCTCGCAACGCGTTCGCGCGAGTCGCTGCAGACATCGGGACGCTTTACAGTATCGGTTACTATCCAAGCAACAAAGCTCGCGATGGAAAGTTTCGCACGATTCATCTTGAAGTACGGGGCTTGAAAGAGAAGGCGCAGATACGCGCGCGAGATGGGTATTACGCGCCTAAAAATTAGAGCTTTGTACTTAGTGCTTTGATCTTTGAGTTTTGTGCTTGTCTTCGATCACCTGACAAAGAACAAAGTACAAAGATCAAAGCACAAAGACCCAAAACCAAAGTCCAAAACCCAATGACATCTTTCAATCGAATCCTTTTAGTCGTTCTTGACGGCGCCGGTATTGGCGCAATGCCGGATGCTCCCGAATGGGGTGACGCCGGCTCCGATACACTTGGTCACATCCTTGAGTCGCGCAAACTGCGTCTGCCAAACTTACAGCGCTACGGGCTTGGCAACATTCGGCCGCTAAAAGATCTTCCGCCGATCGAGACGACAACTGGTTCCTTTGGTCGTTGTGCGCTCCGTTCAAACGGCAAAGATACAACCACAGGCCACTGGGAGATGGCAGGGATCATTCTTGAACGCGCATTTCCAACTTATCCGAACGGCTTTCCGCCAAACGTAATCGATCGCTTCGTAAGTGAAACTTCCGTACCCGGAATACTTGGTAACTATCCAGCCTCCGGAACTGAGATCATCAAGGTGCTAGGCGAAGAGCACGTCAATACGAAAAAGCCGATTGTCTACACGTCGGCCGATTCCGTGTTTCAGATTGCCGCGCATGAAGAAGTGATCCCGATCGAGCGGCTTTATGAAATTTGTGAAACTGCTCGACGCATTCTTGACGGTGAACACAAAGTCGGACGAGTGATTGCGCGACCTTTCTTAGGTGAGCCGGGCGCGTTCTACAGAACTGAGAATCGTCACGACTACGCTGTGCCTCCTCCTCGGGAGAATCTCTTGCCGGCACTTGCCGATGCCGATCTCGATGTTGTTTGCATCGGGAAGATCGCTTCTATCTACGATTCCATCGGTGTGACACAAGACATAACTGCAAAGAATAACGAGCAGTCGATCAATCAAACGATCAAGGCGCTTACAGAGAAGAGTCGGGGCCTGATCTTTTCAAACCTTGTCGACTTCGACATGTTGTATGGACATCGACGCGACACGGAAGGTTATGCAAAAGCACTCGAGCATTTCGACGCACGTCTTCCTGAGATTCAAGCGGCGATGAGCGACGATGATCTGATGATGATCACGGCAGACCATGGAAACGATCCGACTTTTCCAGGTTCGGATCACACGCGTGAATACGCGCCGCTTCTCGTTTACGGGAAGAAAGCTCGTTCAGTTGACCTGGGAACTCGAGACTCGCTGGCGGATATTGGTCAGACGATTGCGGATAACTTTGGACTAAAGCTCGTCGCCGGTAAGAGTTTTCTGGCTCAACTCTAAATGTCCGATAAGTCTTAGAGTCCTTGCACAACGCCTGACCAGCGAAAAAAAAGAAACTGAATTCAGCGCAAGTTAGGAAGAGCGGTTTACCCCCGCTGGCCCGGTAAGAACGAGCTCGAAGTAGCTCTTAATGAAGCCAGCGGGGTTAAACCGCCCTTCCTAACTTGTACTATTTTCCAAGAGCCTTTAAATCGAGAGGTCTAGTGCGCTCGACTCCGCCCGCCCATGTTCTTATTCGTCAAACTGAGATAGACCAGGTCGATCCACTGATCAGGCTTGATAAAACCTTCGCCCCACGACTTCCACTCCGCCGGTAAACCTTCTTTCTTGATCTGAGCCAGCGACTTTTTGGAATTGATCTTCTTTTGAATGAACGCAGTAGTTTCAAGCAGCATCCGGTGATACGCCTTCACGTCATCGATAGATGAAATGGCGCCGTGACCAGGAATAATCTTCGCACCAGCTGGAATCTTCGGAATGACCTCACCGATATTCTTTGCTAATCCTTGAACACTTCCGCCACTGTCGAGGTCTACGAAAGGAAATCGTCCGGCAAAGAAGTCGTCACCCATGTGAATAACGTTCGACGTTGTGAAGAAGATAATGCTATCGCCATCGGTGTGTCCGTGAGGGAAGTGAATTACTTTGATCTCTTCACCGTTGAAATGTACTGACAACGACTGATCGAAAGTGATGACCGGCCACGCTTCTTTAGGTGATGCTGGAACCTTCTCTTTAAAGAACGCTAAATACTGTTCAGTGGAAAGTCTCTTCCGAACGTTATCGTGGGCGATGATCGGAGCTTCGCGACCGAGTGACGCATTTCCACCCGTGTGATCGCCATGCCAGTGAGTATTTAGAATAAACTTCAAGTTACCTTCGCCGAGTTTATTCAGGGCTGCCTTGATCTTCTCGGCGAGTGGCGCGAATTGATCGTCGACGATCAGAATTCCATCCGGCCCAACCGAGACGCCGATATTTCCGCCGGCTCCTTCAAGCATGTAAACGTTGCCGCTTACTTTTGTAGCCTTGATTTCTACCTTCGAATAATCCTGGGCCAAGACAAAAATCGGCGCGGCAACAAACAGACAAAGTAACAGAAGGATTCTCACGATTGTCCTCCGAACGGTTTAGCAAAGATGACTTGTTAGAAAAGCTTAGGCTTCGGGGTTCTTTAACACACCGATAAATGGCAGATTTCTATATCGTTCAGCGAAGTCGAGTCCATAACCAACAACAAACTCGTCAGGGATTTTGAAACCCAGGTAGTCGATCTTCACTTCTTTCTCACGCCGCTCAAACTTGTCGAGTAATGCAGCAAGTTTGACGCTGGCAGCACCACGCGACTCTAAATTCGCAAGTAAGTAAGAGAGCGTCAGTCCCGTGTCCACGATGTCTTCCACGACAAGTATGTGTCGTCCTTCAATTGGCACATCGAGGTCTTTCATTATCCGCACTTCACCCGATGTACGCGTTGAAGAGCCATAGCTGGAAATCGCCATAAACTCTATACCCACACGGGTGTCAATAACGCGGAGCAAGTCACTCAGGAAGAAACATGCGCCCTTCAGTACGCCAATCAGCAAAGGATTGAGGCCGGCATATTCGCGCGTGATCTGCACGCCCAACTCCTTGATTCGTTCGCGAATCTGTTCCTCGGAGATTAGAACCGCAATGTTCGGGTTACTGAATTCTGATGTGATTTGAGCTGAAGAAGTAGCCAACTTGTTTCTCCTTGAATTGCGGGGAAGTGTTAAGACAAAGACGTTTGCTTATGTGCCGCGTGGTGCGACATACTATTCAAGCTCTTCCTTGTAGGTCAATGGTACGCCACACAAATCGTCGGGGATAAAACAGAAATGCGGAAGATGTTGATGCCGACTGTTCTTAGTCGTTCGTTACGAGTATTCACAGTCATAGCGCTCGCTGCTTTTTCGGGGTTGGCTCAGGCTCCTGCGACCGCTCCGATAGAGCCATGTCCGGCGACGCCAGCAGTAAAACCGGGAATCGCGCGAGCTCCAGCTCCAGCCAAAGTTAAAGCCGCCGCCACGCAGACCGAGATTGATTCCCGCATCGCCGATGACCCCACCCTCGAGAAAATTATTGCTCCCTACGCCGAGAAAGTAAGACCGCTCAGCCAGGTCGTGGGCAAGGTTGACGGCGTCTTGAAGAAGGGAACGGTTGGCTCAGGTAACCTCGGTTACTTTGTTACTGATGCAATGCTCTCGCAGGCAAAGGAAATAAACAAAAACGTTGTCATTGCGATCACTAACTCAGGTGGCTTACGCAAAAATGAAATTGCGGCAGGCGAACTACGCGCAAGCGATATTTTTGAGTTGCTTCCATTTGAGAATGCTCTAATTACTATCGACCTCACAGGCGCCCAGTTGTCGAAAATTACACAAACTCTAACTCGTGATGCTCAATCGGGAGCAAAAATTCAGTTTCGTTGGAATGAACAAAGTCGAACCGAGCTCATCGAAGCGAAACTGCTCGACGCCGCGGGCAAGGAACACGCGATCGACAACAACGCAACCTACACTATCGTCACAATCGACTATCTGTACAACTTGAAGAGTGGTACTTATGCATTGCTCCAAGAGGGCAAGAACATGCGTCCACTGGGAGTCACGCTTCGCGATGCCGTGATGAATTACGTTAAGGAATTAACCGCAGCAGGTCGTCAGATTAAATCAACTCCCGATGAACGTTTTGTGCAAATTGGACCAGGCCCGGCTACCCAACAGACTCCACCGCAATGATCAATAGACGAAAGTTCTTAACCAAGACTGCTGCTTTTAGTGCGGCACTTGTATTACCCCGGTCTTTTAGTTTCTTCGACACGCATGTCGAGGCCGCGAGCGACACGGTAATAACGATTCTCCACACCAACGATACGCACTCGCAGATCGATCCCCTCCCGGCTAACGACAAAAACGCCGGTAAGGGTGGCGTAGCTAGACGCGCAACCCTGGTTAAGAAGATCAGACGCGCAAATCCAAATAGTTTATTGATCGACGCGGGCGACGTTTTTCAAGGCACACCGTATTTCAACTTTTTCAAAGGAGAAGTTGAGTACAAGGCTATGTCGGCGATTGGTTATGACGTTGGCACGCTCGGGAATCATGAGTTTGATAATGGTGTCGATGATCTTGCCGCAGCGCTCAAGTTCGCAAACTTCGACATCGTTTCCGCCAACTATGATGTAAAGGGCACTCCGTTGGAACAGAGAGTCAAGCCTTATGTGGTGAAGACTGTTGGCGGTATCCGTGTTGGTCTGTTTGGAATGGGTGTAAGTCCGGTTGGCCTGATCGCGCCGAATAATTTTAAAGGAATAACCTTTATTGACCCGGTGGTTGCCGCACGAGACGTTGTTAAGACGCTGCGCGAGAAAGAAAGCTGCTCTCTCGTTGTCGCGATGTCGCATCTCGGATACTACGAGCAACCACGACAAAACAGCGTTGGTGATTCACAGGTCGCTGCTCAAGTTGATGGAATCGACTTCATCGCGAGTGGGCACACCCACACTTTTATGAAAGAACCTGTGATGCAGAAGCAGCCGTGTGGCGCAGAGACAATGATCTTTCAGGTTGGAAAGAGCGGGATCAACCTTGGACGTGTCGACTTTACTTTCAGGTCTGGAAAAGTGATCGCAAAAAGTGGAAGACTGGTTAGTGCTGAGGACGCGGTTTAGCCAATTTATCTATGTCAGATGAAACTCGAGATAGAGTGCGAGCGCTGGTTCGGGAGGTGTTGGCGAAAGCCGCGCCCGAGGCCGAGCAGACAAGTCGTTTCATCAACGTCGCGCCGGAAGAGACTGCCTCAACTACAGTCACGCGCGATGAGTCTTCAAAAAGTGTAATCACTGAGGATGACGTTCGTGGTATGGAGTCGGGTTCGGTTTTACGAATCGGTGAAGAGGCTCGTTTGACTCCGCTGGCTGCGGACATCGTTCGAGAAAAGGGAATTGAAATAGTAAAACGTGCCTCGCGACGTGGATCAAAGGCGTCGAAGCTTGTTGCAGTTGGGGCGGATCATGGTGGTTTCAAGATGAAGGAGGAGCTCAAGGTTCTTCTTAATGAGCTTGGCCATCGCGTCCAGGATTTCGGTACTGACTCTGAAGATGCAGTCGACTATCCTGACTTTGCCCACGCAGTCGCTCGCGCAGTTTCAAATGGAACGTCGGATGTTGGGATCATTATTGACGGAGCGGGCGTCGGAAGCGCGATGACGGCGAACAAGGTTCCTGGTGTTCGTGCTGCTGCTTGTTACTCAGTAACGGTTGCTCGAAACTCACGCGAGCACAACGGCGCAAATGTCCTCAGTCTTGGAAGCAAGACAATCAACAGTAAAGAGATGCGTGAGATTGTAAGCGCCTGGCTGACCACCGAACTCACCGAAGAACGCCATCGCAAGCGTGTTGCTAAGATCGACGCGATTCAAAAGCAATACCAACATTAGCAGTAACCTTTGCCAATAATACGTGTAGAGATCATAATTGCTGTGCTTAGTGCTTTAATCTTTGAGTTTTGTGCTTGCTTCAACGGCTGACGACCCACCGGAACCAGCACAGAGTACAAAGATCAAAGCACAAAGACCTAAGGCTCAAAACCAAAGGCATACCCAGATCAGAAATGGCCTATTCAACCAACGGAAATTACGAACTATTAATTGAGCAGATCACTGACGCGATCGTTGCTCGTTTGAACGGAGACAGTAACGACCAAGCGGGAATGTGTGGTTGTACGTCGGAGTGTTTCAATCGCTGCCCTGAACGAATGCATCGAATTGTCGATGCTGGCGCGGCACGCATAGGTTTGATACTGGGGCAAACTGCTTCGGCGCGCGATTGGGCTAGCTTAGTTGATCATACTCTTCTGAAACCTGAAGCCACCGACGAAGACATTAAGAAGCTTTGCCAGGAAGCTGCGTCTTATCGCTTCGCTTCAGTTTGTGTAAACCCGACGTGGGTTCGTGTCGCAGCTTGTAGTCTGCAAGGCAGTGGTATCCCGGTCTGCACCGTGATTGGTTTTCCTCTCGGCGCGACTTTACCCGATGTCAAAGCTTACGAAGCTCGACGGGCGATTTTCGACGGAGCGCGTGAAGTTGACATGGTGATCAATGTTGGCGCGTTGAAGAGTGGAGACGATTGTTTGGTCGAACACGATATTCGTTCGGTCGCCGAAGTCGCCCACGAGTACAACGCGATCTGCAAAGTCATCATCGAGACAGCTTTACTGACAGACGATGAGAAAGTGCGTGCATGTCAGGCGGCGAAGAAAGCTGGTGCTGATTTTGTGAAGACGTCGACCGGATTCTCAAAAGGTGGAGCGACCGTCGCCGATATCGCGTTGATGCGGAAGACCGTAGGCGCTGACCTGGGCGTTAAAGCATCAGGCGGTGTGAAGGGGCTTGAAGACGCTCGCAAGATGGTAGAAGCCGGCGCTACACGCATCGGCGCGAGTGTTGGCGTGAAGATCGCACAGGAAGCTGCCGGTAAAACTGTCGCGCAGTCATCACCTTCGGCGTATTGATGTTTCCCTCTCTCTTGATAGCTTTGTGACTTTCCGTCTATCCTTCCAACGTAATCCCAAATCACTATTGGTGCCGGTGACAACATATGCCTGCTAGTCCAAAACTGTTGGCAGTGATTCTTGGCGGAGGTGCGGGTAATCGACTTTTCCCGCTTACCCAACAACGATCCAAACCTGCTGTTCCGCTGGGTGGTAAGTACCGGCTGATCGATATAGCACTTTCAAACTGCATCCACTCCGACATCCTGCGTACCTTTGTGCTGACGCAGTACAACTCGGCATCACTTAATCGACATATCGCACAGACGTACCGATTCTCGCGGTTCTCGAATGGGTTTGTGGAAATAATTGCCGCGGAACAGACTCCGGAAAGTCCACAGTGGTTTCAAGGAACCGCAGATGCAGTGAGGCAAGTTCTGCCGCACATTCGCGATTTGGGAATCGATACCTTGTTGATCCTCTCCGGCGACCACCTTTACCACATGGACTATCGCGACTTTATCGCGTTGCACCAGAAGACGAACGCAGACGTCACTGTTTCAGTTATTCCCTGTGAGTCTGGGCCCGCTAGTGAGTTTGGATTGTTAAAGACCGACGAAAGCGGACGCATTATCGAGTTTAAGGAGAAACCGAAAGGGCAAGAGTTGTTGTCGATGCAGGTCGACACGACGAAGTTGGGGCTCGACCCGAGTGAAGCAGGGCGTAGGCCTTACCTCGCTTCGATGGGTATCTATGTTTTCAAGTATGAACACCTGGTACGTTTGTTGGACCAGGATACGAAGTGGGTCGATTTCGGCCGCGAGATCATACCGGCAGCAATAAATGCCGGACACGTGCAGGCTCATCTTTTCGACGGTTACTGGGAAGACATCGGAACAATCGGCGCGTTCTATCGTGCCAACCTGGATCTCACAAGCAAGATTCCAAAGTTCAATCTTTTTGACGCCGAGGCGCCGGTCTACACGCGTGCGCGCTACTTGCCACCATCCAAGATTGAAGAAACGCAGATCGACGATTCAATAGTTAGTGAAGGCTGCATCATTAACGGTGCGAGAATCACGAATTGTGTTGTCGGGGTGAGAAGTCGGATCTCGAAAGGAGTTCAGGTTGATTCTTCATACATCATGGGAGCCGACTATTATCAAACGCTCGATGATATGCGGCAGGATCTGAAAAACGGAATTCCTCGAGTCGGCATAGGTGATGGAAGTGTTGTCCGACGAGCGATCATCGACAAGAATGCGCGAATAGGAAATGGCGCCCGTTTACTAAATGAGGCGGGCACAGTAGAAGCGGATAGCGAAGACAAGTCGTACTACATACGCGACGGAATCATCATCGTGCCCAAGAATGCTGTGATCAAAGACGGAACTGTAATTTAGTTATGGCTCGTGGTTGGGAAAGTAAGGCGGTCGCCGACCAGATCGAGGAAGGGGATTCGGCCAGGGCGAATCAAAGCTCAAAAGCTGTGGCGACACCTGAAGAGCTGGTAAGGCAAGAGAAGCTGTCGTCGCTGCTGATGTCGAAGTCGCGTTTGCTTGAGCAACTTGAGCGCGCCAGACACCCGGCCCATCGGAACGTTTTGCAAAATGGGCTGAAGGCGATCGAGAAAGAGATTGAGGAGTTGTCGAGGTCCTAAAAAGAGTACAAGTAGGGAAGGATGGTTTACCCCCGCTCTTTCATCAAAGAGTTTCTAAGAAGCAAAAGTGAATGCGGAGGCAGCGGGGGTAACCACCCTTCCTAACTTGTACTTTTTGAGGATGTGGCTCTACGCGAACGTTGTCTGGTTTGAGATATTACTTTAACTTTCAATTGCCCCAGGAATTGAACCACCAACACGTTGTCCCTAAAGTCATACATTAACTAATGGCCGTCAAGAAGGTTCCTACTCGCGAGTATCACCCCGCGATCGTCACGCGAAGCACAGAGCCTGGCCGAAAAAAAACTCCCGACATTCCATCGATCAAACTGCCGAAGAACAAGTCGAACCTCGAACTTGAGGTTAACAATCGAATCGTCAAACTTACCAATCTCGACAAACTCTTCTGGCCGAAGTTGGGCATCACCAAGAGAGATTTGATCCAGTACTACATCAACATCGCGCCAGCACTCCTACCTCATCTCAGAGACCGGGCAATGGTCATGAAACGCTATCCCAATGGGGCAGGCGAGGCGTTCTTTTTCATGAAGCGAGCTCCTTCGCCGCGACCCAAATGGATTGAGATCTGCGCGATTGAACACTCGTCGGGGAACGTTATCGACTTTCCGATGATTCAAGATCTGGAGTCGTTGATATGGGTTATTAACCTTGGCTGCATTGACCTCAATCAATGGTACGCGCGGTGTGACGATGTTGATAGGCCTGATTACCTGCACTTTGATCTCGACCCTGTACCTGGTGCAGGTTTTGAAAAAGTGATAGAGGCCGCACTGTTTTTGAAGATGGGACTCGATGCCTTGAAGATACCCAGTTATCCAAAGACAACGGGGTCTAAGGGAATTCATATCTACATCCCGATCAAATATGGCCCAACTCAAAAGGAAGTTTGGACTTTTGCAAAGCAGTTCTCGCATGCGGTAGCGGGTGAAGCTCCAGACTTGTTAACCGCGATCTATCAGGTGTCTAAGAGGCCGAAGGGAAGGGTACTGGTTGATTACAACCAGAACGCGTGGGGACGGACCCTGGCGTCGGTTTATTCGGTGCGTCCAAAAGATCTACCGACAGTGTCGACGCCGGTAAAGTGGAGTGAGCTGGAGCGTGGGGTCGACATGGAGAACTTCCGCATTGATAACGTTCCGAGTCGAGTTCGTCGAATGGGAGACCTGTTCAAGCCGCTCATCGAGAAGAAGGGTCGCTTTCGACTTGAAGCTTATCTTTAAGAGTTGCAATGTCCGATATGCTTTAGCTTGTCGTGAGTCCAAATAAGAACTCCATGGCACTCGATGCGAAAGTCACGACAAGCTAAAGAGCCTCTTGCAAAAGTCGAAAGCCGTTGAATTACAAAGCACACGTTAGCCAATTTTCAGGTCGGGAAGGTGGACCCTGTCCCCGCCGTATCGCTTGCTCTCGAAGGGTTCTTTAGTAAGGCTCAGCGGGGACAGGGTCCACCTTCCCGACCTGAAAATTGGCTAAGGTTCATTCACTGCTCTGAGTCATAATTTTGCAGAAGGCTCTAAAGCATATCGAACATCTCAAAAGTGGACGTAATACATGAACGGTCGGCAGGCCTACAGTTGAAGTTCATGCTGAGGTTGATTTAAGGATGACGAACGACTTCGTGATTTGGACGGTAGGTCATTCGACGAGAAGTGCGGAAGAGTTTGGTCGTCTGCTGCAATCGCAGGGGATTGAAACGCTGGTTGATGTTCGCAGTTTTCCAGGTTCTCGCCGCTATCCTCAATTCAATAAAGAATCACTCTCGGAGTTTCTTTCAGAGCTTGGCCTCAAGTACTTACACGCTCCCGCTTTGGGTGGTAGGCGACGTCCACGACCTGATTCTCACAATATGGCATGGCAGAACGCTTCATTTCGCGCTTACGCGGATCACATGGAGACCGAAGAGTTTGAAAAGGGAGTTACGAGTTTACTTGAGCTAGCTTCTCAACGTCCCACGACAATCATGTGCGCTGAATCGCTGTGGTGGCGCTGTCATCGAAGCCTCATTGCTGACTACCTTAAGTCGAAAGGGCTGGTGGTCACTCACATTCTCGATGATAAGAAAACAGAGCTGCACCCATTTACTTCGGCAGCTCGAATTGTGGATGGGAAGTTGACGTACCGCGGGATGCTCGATGCCTGGGACTGATGGGGGTTGAGAACTTACTTAAAGTGACGTCTAAGCTACTGGACGGTTGCTATGCCACACCTTGGCTTTTGATCCTTTCTTCCGCCGCTTCACTCCAGTCCGACGAGGAATCTTTTTCGGGTCACCTGTAGCTGCCTTCTTTATGTCGCCACCTTCGTCCTCGGCAATCTCGGCGAGTGAGCGTCGAGTTAGGATCGAAACCGGCGCCAGTTCAGTCACCTCTTCTTCTGTCGTGTAGTAGTCGCGGTGTTTGAGTAATAGCCACTGGCGACCGCGAGTGCGAACAAGGACCCAACTACCTTTCAACTTCTCTCCGTTAAGAGCGAACTTCAATTCCCCTTTTTTTAACGCTGCTGATACGTCCTCGTCTTTTTCCGGACTGTAAGTGCCATAGTCCCAGACCATCACGGTGCCGCCGCCGTACTCGCCTTCCGGGATTACACCTTCGAACTTTGCATAGTCGACTGGATGGTCCTCTACTTCCATAGCGAGTCGCTTCACCGTTGGATCGAGTGAAGGCCCCTTCGGCACGGCCCATGACTTAAGTACACCATCAGCCTCAAGGCGAAAGTCGTAGTGAAGTTGACTTGCGCGATGTTTTTGAATCACAAACATCCTACCGGTCTTAGTTCGCTTCTTTGTAGGACCGGGTTCGGGTGTCTTATCAAACTTCCGTTTCTTCTTGTATTCGCTTAATGAGGCCATTCCGAAATTGAAGCCTAAAGTGATTCCTTAAGTGTAGTGAAAAGGTGGAGATTCCTTCGAATGAATCGCGGTCTGGATCAATGACCCAATCAAGCGCCGTCAAGCGCCGTGACTGACAACCATCTCGTCGATGATCTCAGTGGTGTCCGTGGTCTCACTGCTTTCAGCCTCCGGCTCGAGTTCAAATAGGTCTGCTTGGACCGGATCGAGGCCAAGGGCTTGTCTGACTCGAGCGAAGCTGCGACGGTGAATCGGTAGTGCACCGAGTTCTTTGAGAGCCCGACAATGCTCAGGAGTGGGATATCCCTTGTGAGATGCGAGACCATAGCCTCCGTACATCCCGTCCAGTTCCAACATGTGTGCGTCGCGCGTGGTCTTGGCGATAATCGACGCCGCCGCAATGCTGGCAGACAAGGCGTCGCCGCGAATGATTCCACGTTGGGGGGTAGTGCAGTTGGGGATTTTGCGCGCGTCGACAAGTATGAAGTCAGGAGGTACACCTAATCCTTGGACGGCACGTTGCATAGCGAGCAGGCCTGCGTGATAGATGTTGATTTTGTCGATCTCTTCGACTTCAGCAAATCCGAAGGCCCAGCAAACAGCGTCCTGCTTTATCTGTAGTGCTAGTTCATCTCGTTTCTCAGGATCCAGGATCTTTTTTGAATCGTTCAAGCCGCGGAGTTTGTAATTCTGTGGAAGTATTACAGCGCCCGCGACGACCGGTCCTGCGAGTGGCGCCATGCCTGCTTCGTCCACACCCGCCACCATCGAGAATCCTTCACTCCATAGCTCGATTTCAAAACGAAGTAGAGAGTGAAGTCGTTGGCCTTCGGAACGGTTGCTGCGGTAGCGTCCACGAATCCGCTTGGCCAATTGTTTAGCCCCCTGACGCGGATCAACTTCTAATGCTTCAAGTAATCCTTTAGGTACGGGTCGACGCCGCTCTACGAAGCGGTCGCTTAGTTCGGGAATCGATTTGCGCAGGAGATCTTCGAGAGAAGGCATGTAACAGGACACCCAGGGTCTGTGTTTCGTCTAAGAGGAGCTAGTCTCTTTTTCCGCTGGAACAATGTCAAGACAAGGACAGGTTTTTTCAAACAGTAGCGTCTCCAATGCTATCCTTCCTTGAGTTTCAGCCGAGGAACTTCGAATCTCTTGACTACTAAAACCCCCACTTACTTCCTCCGTCTTCTTGGCGTCCTGCCACTCATCTTCTTTCTCGCACAGGGTATTCATTACTGGCGCAGCAATGAACTCGGCAACATGCTCTGGATGTGCAACATCGGCAACCTGCTTCTTGCGGTTGGTTTGTTTCTTGAGAATCGTTTCCTGACGCGCGTGGCGATTATCTGGACTATCCCGGGTCTCATTATTTGGTTTCTTTACGTTGTGCTTACGTGGGGTGTGTTTTTCACCTCGACGTTGGCCCATGTTGGCGGGCTCCTGGTCGGACTGGTCGCCCTTAAGTTCATTGGGATGCAAAGAAACATCTGGCCCTACGCGTACGGGTGGTTCCTGCTACTCCAGGTGTTATCAAGAGTTTTTACGTCCGCTGCTTTGAACGTGAATCTCGCCCACAAGATCCAACCAGGATGGGACAGAGCTTTTGGAGCTTACTGGCAGTTTTGGATTGTGCTTTCGCTGGTGACGGTCGCGGTCCTTTTCGGAGTAGAGCTACTTTTCCGAAAGCTCTGGCCAGTGAGGGTGACCACTAATTGACTTATGTGCGGGCGACGTAATGTCACTCTGACACTCATTGATTAGCGAAGAGACAAGAGTACAGAGCTCGGTCGTTTGAGTGGGTTTGACTAAATAAGCCTGGGCACCAGATGCGAGCGCCAATTCACGGTCAGCTTCATAAGCTGCAGCTGAGTAAAAAAGAATCGGAGTAGTTTGATCGAAAATGCGAATCCTTCGGCAGAGATCCAGTCCAGAGCCATCAGGTAACCATGAATCAAGAAGGTAGAGGTCGAACTTATCACCTTCAGCCAGCGCGACTCCATGGGCGACAGTCGAACCCGTTACCACTTCGAAGTCTTTCTGCTGCAGAACCAACGTCACTAGCTCACGCGTGTCTTCGTGGTCCTCAATGTACAGAATACGACGTTTACTCAGTTGCATAGCTAAACTGCACTACGAGGGGAAACAACTGGCTATTCATCACGGTTTCTAAATTTGGGATCGGGAATTATAGTTAGATTTAAGGCCGGGCCGCCTACACGTTCTCAAGGTCAGTCGGGAAGGATGTGACGGCCCCTCGGCCTACCCTGCTTGTTTATTTGCTTGAATTTAGACTCTACCATGGCCTCGGTCTGTACGGTTGCGGACATAAATTAGACCAGCTTGAACTGACTTCAAGCATCACTTGAGACATGACATCCAAGCCCGCGGAAAGCGCGAAAAAATCGAGAGAATGTTGCCAATTTAGGTTGGGGATATTTGGGGTCGCGTGGTATTATCAGACCGTTGAATACCCCTTTCCTCCTGTGGGTATAGTTGGCGCGGCGGACGGCAAAAACCGCCGCGCTTTTTTATGTCCCGAGGTCGACCTCAGAAGTTGGTTGAGGGTTAGTGGACTCCCGACAGTTTCCGCAAAACCGGCGAATTTTGCCTATTACTGTCATCGGCCACAGCAGTTCCGCCGGGATTGAAGATGTAACTGTCCCTCGATCTGACGGCTAGATTAGGCTGGTTCGCCCTGACTTTAAGCTGTCGCCGCTGCCCGGGCTGAGGTGCCTGTTTGGGGTAGAAGCCAAGGCTGTATTGCCGGCGCAACTCCTCCGCCACATTCCCAAAGGCATAAGACATGTTTTGGAGGCTGTCAGCGCGGTACTGACGACCCCCAGTATTGTCCGTTAACTGCTTGAGATATTCATCGCCGACGCGGTAATCGTCCCGTTGTCGTCCACGACCACCGCCACCGCCACCGCCACGGTTGTTTCCTCGTCGTCTGTTACCGCCGCCGAAGATATCTCCCAGAATCTGACCCAGAACGTCGTTCGGATCCATACTTGGAGTCGAACCTATATCTCCCGCTGTGTCGTATTGGACAGCGTAAATCAAAGCATCCGCTTCCTGGGCATCCAGGAGATTGGTTTGATAAGTTGCCCGACGGCTCGTCGTATCGACGCCATCCGTGAAAAGCACAATAGCCTTACGACCCTGGATTCGACTCAACTCGCGATTGATAACCATGTCGACCGCGTCGTAGAGTCGGGTCCCGTCGTCGGTATAAGCGCGCCTCACCGCCCGTTCGAGCCGGTACCGGTCATTCGTCATCTCGGAAAGTACCTTGATATCGTCATTGAACGAGATAACCATTACCCGGTCGTCGGGCCGCAATTGGTTAATAAAGGCCACCGCAGCATCTTGAATGTCTTCAAGGCGAAACTGGGTTGACGGGCTGGTGTCGAGCATCAGAACCAGAGAAAACGGCTTGTCGACGGATGAAAAGAAAGCGATGTCCTGCTGCACGCCATCTTCCCAGAGTCGAAAGTCTTCCTTCCGCAAGTTCGGCACATAACGACCGTCCCTGTCCATGACGCTGACCGGAATGGTCACCAAAGTCGTGTTGACTTTAATAATGTCGCCAGCATCGACCTCCTCCGGAGTTGGTTTGGATTCAGGTTGTTGAGTCGGTTTTTGGTTGTTTGGATAGTTCGAGCCACCCAGAACTGGCGGCCGAGGGGCCGGCCCGGGTGCCGTTTGAGTTCCTGCACTATCTCCGACACGTCGCTGGCGCGTCTGTGCAAATTGTGAACTAGTTGAAACTAAAAACAGGGAGAGGAGCGTTAGCAAAGCAAATGACTTCTTCATAGTAAGCTCCATTCGCGGCACGATGACGTGCCGACCTCGCTTGGATGCCTTTCGGTTGAAATGGATGCTTTGCGGCTTTATGGGGCGGGAAGAGAAAACCCGCTGAGCGGATTAAAGATAACTCCGTCAAGAACAAGAGGCAAGGTCGGTGAGGCCCGGGACGGGTCGAGCCGGACTTATTGTGCGGCCGAAGAAATGGCGTTCCAGAGGAGCGGTAAGGTTCCCCAGGTTTGTCCGCGATGCTGAGGTCGAAACGCGAAGAGGATGACTTTGCCTTTTCCCACGGAAACTTCTGCTAGTGCTATCTGACCACGCAGCTTATCTTCGCCTAGCAGCCAACCTGATCGTAACAGGTTCTCTTTGGCGTACCGTGCGATAACCTTGACGCTTGAATCGGTTGAGGCGAACGCTGAACTGTTGATGAAGTAACCTGGAAGATTTTTGGGCAGCGTTGCGGTGACGGGGTGGTTGCCATCGAGTTCGAGGGAAACGATTGAGCCCGGACAGTAGAAGTCTGAAGACCTCACTCCGTCCAACACATTTCGCAGCGGAAGGTTCAACTGTTTGATTACCAGTTCACACGACTGATCAAAACAGATCATCGTGCCACCAGCGTTTACAAATTCTTTTAGATTCGACACACCGCTGTCTGACATACCTCCAGTGAATTCAGTTGGCACGGTTCCCGCAGCATTACCTTCCACCAGGTCGCGAGTGCGTTGTGATGGAAGGATGAGCACATCGTAATTCGACTTGAGATTCGCCTGTTTGACTGCGCTGTCGTTGATCGATTTGTAAGGGACGTTAAAGGTATCGAATACATAACGAGTCCAACCCTCGTCCATGTTTCCAATTGAGCCTTTGTAAATACCGATTCGGATATTCTGTTTGATTGGATTTCTGATCGGTGATTCATCAGACTTTCGCAGTACCAGGGCCAGGTCACTCCGCACTTCGTTTTCGCTTTTGAGTAATGTCAGCTTTCTTTCTGTTTGCATTTCTTTGATAGCGAGTACCGCTGGGGCCTCTACGCCCATTTGGAGCGGAAGTGTCCAACCAGCAACATCGTAAGGTCGTTCGGCTTCCCCGGTGCCCGTCAACCTGTTCGGGTAGATTTGCGGTTCAAACAGAGCAAGGACATTCGAACGCTGGGGTTGATTCAGGAAGATTATGTAACTACCGGCCGGGACTTCCTGCATTGAGGTTGTGCTCGCAATAATCTTTCGATAGGTTCCGAGTTTCTCAGACGCCGCGTTGGTCCGTTGGAGTATCTGTGGGCCATAGGTCAAATGGAGCTCATTATCAAGCCTGAAGACTTCAACGCCTTGATCGATAAGACTGCCAACGAGTTTTGCAACTGACTCGTCGCGTGATAATCCGGCTGGAATTAGATAGGCGATCGGTTGGTCTTGTTTAGCTTGTTCTTCGACGTTCTTACGGCCGAGTTCATAGAAGTTGCGCAGGTAAGTTGTCCTGTATTTTGCCGCCATCGAAAGAATTCCACGAGCGGCAATTATCTCCATATCCAAAATATTTCGTGGTCGCCATGTTCCTGGTTGCCATGGGTCTGGAAAGTTCGTGAGCGCTTCAGTGGCATTACGCATACCACGTGTGCTGGAACGTGCGAGTTGGTCAGCAGTTACCGTCGCAGGACTCATCAAGCGTGCACTAGCGGCCTCCGAGAGTATGCCTATCGAGTTATGAAAGTACGGCGCTGTTCTAAAGCCGCCGTGCCACCAGGTGTCGTAAAGCGCATTTGTTAGTACGCCCTTGAATCCAGCGCTCTGGAGGTCTGCCGCAACTTTGTGGCCCACTAGCCCAACCTGGCGCAACAACAACGGATCGATGTTTGGATTTGGTGGATCGTAGAATGGCGGAATAAAAAAGCGTGATCCATTCGAGCCCTGTTGATGTACGTCGTAGACAATCTGCGGAAACCAGTCGTGCCAGAACAAGCGCGTGATCTGTTGAGTCTCTTTTAGGTTGAGCATGAACCAATCGCGGTTGTCGTCGTGACCAGCGTAGTGGTGGTAGAGCTCGGGTGGTTCACGTCCTTCATACGAAGTACCGAGCGACTTGCGATACCAGTTGGCGACGATGTCGATGCCATCGGGATTTGGCGACGGAATCAAAAGCAGGATTGTGTTTTGCAGTATGTCTTTTGTTTCTGCGTCCTGGGCGGTAGCGAGCTCGAAAGCAAGCTGCATAGACATCTGCGAGGCGACAATTTCAGTCGAATGGATCGAACAGGAAATCGCTACGACTGTCTTGCCTGTTGCGATCAAACGATTGCGCTGGAGTTCGCTGCTGACTTTGCGAGGATCGGCGAGTTGCTGCTGAATGTCTTTGTATTTCTCAAGAGCCAGTATATTCTCTCGCGCGCTAATCAGGGCCACAATGAGAGGTCGCTTGAGTGTTGATTGCCCCAACGTTTGCACGACCACACGGTCGGACGCCTTGTCGAGTCGACCGAAGTAATCCGTTATTTGTTTCCAGTCTGCAATTGTTCGATCGTCGCCAGGATTGAAACCTAGTACTGATTGAGGAGAAGGAATTGCCGATGCTGCGCGCCCGGGAGTTCGTTGTGCCAGCAAAGAAGAAGGGGCGACAACCAGAAACAGGACGGCTAACAAACCGATTACTGCTAATCGATAATTAATCATTCGGGCAGATTCCTTTGCGAATAGATTGAATTGGAAGTGACAGCAACGATCGAGAAAACTATGGCCGAGGAGTCTAGCACAAGCAGGCCCCGCTTCATTCGCCGCTTGCACTATTGGTGGTCGCTGTTTATTGCTGGAGCGCTTTTAGGAGTCTTGGGTCCGCCGATAATCATCGTCGCGTGGTTACTTCGAAAACACGACCTTGTCTATCCAGTCGCGACGTTCGGCGCGAAATCCTGGCTGAGTCTGAGTGGTGTGAAGGTCTCAGTAAAAGGACTTGAACAGTTGGATAACAACCAGTCTTACGTCTTTGTTTCCAACCACCGTTCTTATCTCGACACCGCGACGTTGTTTGTCTACACAGGTCGCAGAATAGGCTTGCTGGCAAAGAAAGAGTTGCTGAAAGTTCCTGTACTTGGAGTTGGAATGGGCTTCGTCAACGTAATGGCGATTGATCGACGGAACCGTGAAAGCGCAATTCGCACCACCGAAGCTGCTACCAGGCGAATTCAATCAGGAATCTCGTTCGGCGTTTTTGTTGAAGGAACTCGAGCGAAGCCTGGTGAACTTCTGCCGTTCAAAAAAGGCGCGTTCTATATGGCAAAGCAGGCTGGCGTACCGGTTGTGCCCATCGCGATGAAGAACTCTGACGTGTTGATGGGTAAGGGAACCGGTGAGGCTTGTTCAGGAACGATCGAGATGGTGATCCTGCCGCCGGTTTCTACAGATGGTGTTGAAAGCGATCAGGATATGAATGATTTTATCCTGGGTGTACGAGAGTCAATTGCGGGCGAGCTCAACGACTCGCCCGCCCCCAACTTATTTCCCAAAGTCGTACGTTAGAACTCCAGTAAACCTCACTGTAATTCCATCCAGCACCATTGGGTTAAAAATTGCCTGGCGAGCAGCATCTTCCGCCGCCTCTCGCAAGACAGCTACATTGTTTAGCGCAACCGCCGAAACAACTTTTCCGTTTTCATCCACGATCACTCGAACTGAGACTTTTCCTGTGGCCTTAAGTCGCTTGGCTTCTTCAGAGAGTGTCGCCTTCGGTAGTGAGACTGCTTTCGAATTCAAGTCGCCGGCCTCGACAGGCTTTGTAACACCGCTCCCGGTTCCTGTTGGAACCTCACTCTCTCCAATTTCAGTTACCTTCAACGTCGCTCGTGTTGGAGTGAAGTCTGTGTAACGAACTTTCATTCGGATGTGGAGCGAACCGTTGTCGAAAATGAGTTCCTCGTCTGCGTAAGAGTAAGTTGGAAACCAGAATTTGCCGTCAATGTGTTCTCTGTAGGTCTCGACGATTGGGAATTTATTCACCTTGGTTTCAGGAACACCTTTGCCTTTGGTCTTTACGATCTGCAGGTCCTGGTCGTCGACCCAAATACGCCCGGAAAAAAGCCGTTCCTTAATTTTCTTGGCATCGGGCATTACTTTTGGCGCGACATCGAAGATAAAGAGATTAAGGTCATCGATCTTCTCCTTACCGGCGTAACGAATGTTGTATAGGTTCAACTTCGAAGGCTCGAGTGCGAATGGGTCTACACCACCAAGGTCATCAATGTCTTCCTGGGTAATTTCAGGCATCGACGACATTGGAAAGAAACTAATCTTCTCGTAGCGGTTTCCCTGATCGTCAAAGGTAAATGTCGATACGCGGTGATATTCACCGATCACCTGTCCACCCATCCCAATGCTCTGCATGAGTGCATCGCGTTTGAATGAATAGGAGTTCAGCGCTCGACGAAACTCAGCTTCCTTCGCGGTGAACCGAGCAATAATTTTATCGGTTTCTGCCTGGCTCAAGATTCCCGCATCGGTCTGACCAAAAACGCACAGAGAGCTTGCGAGAATCGCCAGCAAGAGCGAAACAAACGAGAAGGCCTTTTGAAAGTAGTGATTCTTCATTATCTAACCTGAAAGAGTCTGATTGTTTGGCGCGTCGCGCAAGTAGCATCTCCTCAGATGCCGAACAAAAACCTCATGTTGCCAGCCCGAGCGCCTTACTGGCTTCAGTCCGTAGACTAACGCCATTTTCCTATTGCAAAATTTCCTGCATCTAGTGTAAGGTGCCTTGATTAGAATAAGTTAGAGGCTACCGGCAGCACTTACAAGCACTTGAAAATTCAAACAAACTCAAGAATCGCAGCTGACCGGATTGATAACCAAAAATTCACAGGGTCCTCATGTCGGCGACAGGTACTAGTCCTTTTTCCGTGGAGCTTTACGGCGCGGGAGCGCAGACGTATCGCCGAGCGGCGGCGTTGCTACACGGAAGGGCGATAATCAAGCTTTGGGAGGAGCTTGGTTTTACGTGCTTGAGACCGATGATGTGCGCGGTGATAAGCTGCTCCTTCTGGGCGGGGTGGCTATAAAAATCACCGCGCACACCCCAGCTTCGACAATATCTACACCAGTCAACCGAGCTATTCCACAAATTCGATCGGCACTTTATTCGGAATAATTCCTTTTTCGAAGCCTTCACTCAACAATAGTCGAACGGCTTCGCGACCTCGCTCGGTGTAGTCCAAGGTCAGTTCATTTACCCACATCGCAACAAACCTGTCTGCGAGTTCCGGCTCCATGTCTCGAGCAAACTGCATAGCATACTGAAGTGCGTCCTCTCGGTTTGCGAGGGAGTAACTAATGCTCTTGCGAAGGAGACCCGAGACTTCCTTGATCAGTGTCGGGCCCAGCTCACGCCGGATAGCATTACCACCCATCGGGAGTGGGAGTTGGTGCCGGTCGTACCACCACTCACCGAGATCCAAAACCTTATGAAGTCCCATCGACTCGTAAAAAAGCTGCCCTTCATGAATGAGCAGGCCAGCGTCGCATCTACCTTCCTTAACGGCGTCAATGATCTTGTCAAACGGGACCACTTCGTATTGGAAGTCTGAATTGAAGATTCGCAACGCAAGGAAGGCGCTGGTCAACTTTCCAGGAATCGCGATCTTTAAGTTTGGAATATCTTCCGGCTTCGCTGGTTCACGCGCGACCACAATGGGGCCATAGTTGTCACCAATCGAAGCGCCGTGTGGCAACAGGGCGTATTTATCAGCGATGTAGGCATAAGCGTGAAAGCTTATCGCAGTGACATCATACGTACCGCGCATTGCTTCTTCGTTTAGCGTTTGAATGTCTTTGAGTAAGTGTTGAAAGTGAAGATTGCCGGTATCAAGTTTATTGGTTGCCAAACCGTAAAACATGAAAGCGTCGTCGGAATCCGGTGAATGGGCCAGCGTAATGGTTTTTCGTTCAGTGTCAGTTAGCATTTCGATAATCTTCGACAAACTACGGGGCATCAGACCAGGCTGACGTTCCCTCGCTCAATGCGGTTGTAAACAGTGTCACGTTCGACAGCTTCAAATCCGGCGTCTTCAATTAGTCCGACGAGCTCTGTCTTGCTCATCTTCACTTCGTTGTTGGCTTCTACTGAATAACTCGTCGTCAATTCACCACCTTCGGTGATTGTTCCGTCAATGTCGTTGGCTCCGAAGTGCAAAGCTACCTGGGCCAGTCGTTTTCCAAGCATCACCCAGTAAGCTTTGATGTGGTCAAAGTTATCGAGCAGCAAACGCGAAACCGCCATGGTCTTTAACGAATCGACACCTGATGGTCCGGGTAAGTGCGCAAGCTGTGTGTCCGGCGGATAAAAAGCCAGTGGGATAAAACACTGAAACCCACCCGATTTCTCCTGCTGTTCCCTTAACTTGACCAGGTGATCCACTCGATCTTCAATCGACTCAATATGTCCGTAAAGCATCGTTGCGTTTGTCTTCAACCCGAAGGAGTGAACCTTACCTTGCAATTCAAGCCAACGGTTTGCGTCACACTTGTGTGCACAGATCATCGAACGCGTAGGCTCGCGAAATATCTCCGCTCCTCCGCCGGGACATGAATCCAAGCCGGCGTCGATTAGCTTCTGAATGACCTCGTCGTCACTCATCTTGTAGAAGTGAGCAAAGTGGTCAAACTCGACCATCGTGAACGCCTTCAGATGCAATTGTGGATACTCTCTTTTGAGTGACGAGAGTAAGTCAGTGAAATAACTGAAGGGTAACTTGGTGTTCAGTCCGCCTGTGATATGAAGTTCCGTCGCGCCTTCGGATAACGCCTGTCCGGCAACTTTTAAACTGTCGTCGATGTTGTGTGTATAGGCATCGGCCTGACGCGGTGTACGAAAGAACCCGCAAAACTTACAATCGGCGTAACAGATGTTGGTTGGATTAAGATGTCTGTTTACATTGAAGTAGGTAGTGCGACCGTGTCGTTTACGTCGCACAAAGTCCGCCAATTTTCCCAGGGCAGGCAGATCTTCAGTTGAGTAGAGGTCAACGCCGTCAGCGAATGTCAGGCGTTCACCTGCTGACACACGTTCTACGATCGCGTTTAGTTTAGGGTCGTGTGAAAAGTCCATCTTCTCCTCGAAATTTTTAGCGCAGAAACACTGCAGAACCAAAAGTCACTAATAGTATCAGGCTCACAAAAGCATTAGTCGTGAAAAACGCGGCGTTCAAACGGCTCAGATCGTCCGCACGCACTAACCGGTGTTGATAAAGCAGCAAAGCGCCTGTTGCGATAACTCCCGCTAAAGCTAACGGACCCAAACCGGCTATAAGATACAACCAGATTAGCGCCAGGAAGGCACCCGCATGCAAACTGCGAGAGATCCAGAGTGCTTGTGAAATCCCGAATCGGGCGGGAATCGAATGCAGTCCTTCCTTCCGATCAAACTCATAGTCCTGACACGCGTACAAGATGTCGAAGCCCGCCGTCCAAAGCAACACAACCAGCGAAAGGATCAGCGGTACTACGCTCCCAAACTCCCCCCTCACCGCGATCCATGCACCCGTCGGAGCAATTGAAAGACACCAGCCCAACACGAGATGGGAGAGCTGAGTCCATCGTTTCGTCAGGGAGTAGAGCAGAACGCTGGCCAAGGCAACCGGCGCCAAAACCAAAGTGAGTCGATTGAGCATAGCGGCCGCAAACAGAAATAGCAGCGCCGAGACAATCGTGAAAGCCCAAACAAAGCCAACGGTAAGTAAGCCTGCCGGAATTGCCCTGGTTGCCGTGCGCGGGTTCTTGGCGTCGAAACGTCTGTCGGCGATGCGATTAAAAGCCATTGCCGCCGATCGAGCGCCCACCATCGCCACGACGATCCAAAGAACCTGCCGAATCGTGGGTAATCCACCAGCAGCCAAAACAGCGCCCAGAAACGCGAACGGCAACGCAAACAGCGTATGCTCGATCTTTATCATTTCCAATGTTAGTCGGGTGTTTCTTAGAACAGTGGACACGGTGGGATTTTTTCAGGCTTTCCTTTACGTCAGGGGGCTCTCCTCAGCTCAATTCATACGACCAACCGAGTTGATTTTCTCCCATCAATCTGACGGAATCTTACTTGCCACTACAATCATCCGCAAGCTGACGTACTGCGGGCCACAAGGGCGGATGCTAGAATGCAAACCAACAACGGAGAAACCTCAAACGAATCATCAATGGATCTCAAACAACTCGAACAACTGGTCGAAACACTAAGACGAAGTGATTTGGATTCGCACGAAATTGCGAAACGGATTCAAGCATCGCTCTACGAGGACATCGGCTACGCACGCGTCGACCATGCTCGAGCTGCGAGGCAAGGCTTTCCTGAAGTCGTATTTGGCAAAGGTAAGCCGAGGCGCCAGATCGTCGGTATTGTCGAACGTTTACTCGAGAAGTCCGACTCAAATTTGCTGATTACCCGCACTGACGCTGACACATTTGGCGACATTCGAAATATCGTTACAGAAGCTGAATGGCACGAAGCCGCACAGTTAATCCGAATAATGCGCGACAAAACGGATCGCGGCGTCGGCAACATCGCAGTGGTAACTGCCGGTACAAGTGACATTCCCGTTGCTGAGGAGGCCGCGCTAACTGCGGAAGCGATGGGGAATAAAGTTGAGCGTGTTTGGGATGTGGGAGTTGCGGGAATTCATCGCGTTCTTGCTGAACGATCGCTACTGAGACGAGCGCGAGTGGTTGTCGTAGCAGCCGGAATGGAAGGAGCCTTACCGTCAGTTGTTGGCGGATTAGTGAGTGTTCCTGTGGTCGCTGTGCCAACCAGTATCGGTTATGGGGCATCTTTTGAAGGAGTCGCGGCGCTCTTGGGGATGCTGAACTCCTGCTCCTCAAATGTAACGGTCGTAAATATCGACAACGGTTTCGGAGCAGGTTTCGTCGCCAGTTTGATAAATCGACGCTGGGAAGCCCCGGCTGACTAACGTCTTCAAGTTCACACTTAACTCGAGCGAATTTTGCCAAACCCCGTCCCTTCAAAGTTCAATCGTCAATCACGCTTCTTTAGTTTTTCCTTAGCCGCACTGATTGCATTTTCTGCTATTTCATCTGGTTGTATTTCTGCACGCCGCACACCCAATCTCGAACACATCTTTGCGGAAGCCCGAATCCGAACTGGAAAACGTCCGGTCATTGTCATTCCCGGCATCCTTGGCTCGGAATTAAAGAACTCCAAAACTGGCGAGACGGTCTGGCCCTCGGCATTTAGAACGTCCCAGGAGGGGTTACCGATGACGCCCGATCTGTCTGCAAATCGGGATGATCTAGTACCGGGAAAGATCATTGAAACTCTTCGGCTAGCCCGTGTTCTTCCAGAAGTTTATGTGTATCGGGATCTACTCGAAGCGCTTCGTCATTATGCGGGCTACCGGGAAGGTAGTTGGACCAATCCCAGTCCGGACGACGATAAAGACACGTTCTACGTTTTTGCATACGACTGGCGCCAAGACAACGTGCACAACGCACGCGAACTCGTCAGACAAATTCAGCGACTGAAGGACGCTCTTCATCGTCCAGATCTGCGGTTCAACATAGTGGCGCATTCGATGGGAGGTTTGATTGCCAGGTATGCGGCGATGTACGGCAATGAGGACCTGCCGGCTGGAGATGGCGAAATCAAACCGAGCTGGGCCGGTGCTCAACACATTAGCAAGATCGTGATGATCGGTGTGCCTAATGAAGGTTCCGCTGATGCCCTTTCGACGCTTCTCGAGGGTTATTCGATTACCGAAGGACTACGTCGACGTGTTCCTCTGCTGAATAAGTTGACGGCCGAAGATGCAGTGCGATCCCCGTCGGTATTTCAGTTGTTGCCTCACGGGGCTGTCGCAAAATTCCTCGATGAGAATCTAAAAGTGATTTCGCTCGATCTTTATGATCCCGAAGTGTGGAAGCGTTATGGCTGGACGCCGATTTACACTGCGGAGTTCCGGCGACGATATACAAATCACAGCACCAGACCGGAAACAGACACTGTGAACCTGTTGGATGAGTACCTAGCGGCAACGTTAAGACGTACTCGCAGGTTTCACGAGGCTTTGGATGCCGGCGCCGGTCTGGACCAACCCGTTACGTTGCTGGCGATTGGTGGGGATTGCGAGGAGACACTAAGTTCACCCGTGATCTTTCGCGACTCGAAACAAAATCGCTGGGTGACGTTAACTCGACCAAGAGAATTTCGAAACAGCGCGGGCATCAAGGTATCGAAGCGACAGGTAACGGAGGCTATGTACGCGCCAGGAGATGGACGTGTAACGAGGAAGTCGTTGCTTGGCGAGAACATCTCGATTATCGGCGGGCGGGAGACACTGGTTCGGTTACCGCTGACGTACGCTGTGTTTGGATGTGACCTGCATGGACAACTTCAGCGGAATAAAACGCTGCAGGATAATGCTTTGACGGCCATCGTCGGCGAAGTGATCAAATAATCAGGGGCAGGAGGCAGGGGCAGGAAGCAGGCGCAGGAAGCAGAGGCAGGAAGCAGGCTCAGGAAGCAGGCGAAGAGCTAAACGGAATCCGCCTACGCCTGCTCCTGCTTCCTGCTCCTTACCTTTGCGCACCGGGTCAGGACTTGAATCGCTCGGGGTGGGCGATCATGCCACCAAGCATTCTCCCGATTTCTTCGTAGCCGCTGATCCATTTCTCTTGAAGAGATTCCGAAATGTAGCCGCAAGCGTGTGCAAAATCGATCCAAACCTGCGTCTCCGCTCCCTCGCCGTCTGCATCCGTCATCTTATTTACAAAAACTTTTGGATAGAGTTTTTTTCGATAACCTTCTCCGATATTGGACGCAACGCTTCTTGAGGCCCGGCGAATTTGATCAGTCAGTGAGTATTTTTCTTCCGGAGGAAACTTCTTCGATTCGTGGTAGATCTCCATTGCAAGACTGAACGCTAATTGATAGACGCGCAGTCCACGAAAGCCCTGTGAGGTTGGCATAACAACTCCTTTTTCTTATTGATTGTTTGTGAGGTACGAGAGTACTTTCCTGCTCCTGCTCCTGCTCCTGCTTAGGGATTGATCAGCCCATTCAACTTCTCGGCCCAGTCCTGGTCAATATTCTGCAGAATGTTGTACTGCTCCAGCGCGCCGTCTCGGTTGTTCATCGTCAATAGACACTTACCCAAATTGTAATACGCCCTGCCAAAGTCGGGTTTGAGACGAATCGCCTGGCGAAAAGATTCCTGGGCCTCATTCAGCTTATTCAATTCCAAATAAGCCTCACCCATGTTGTTGGGTGCAATAGCATCGCCTGGTTTGAGGGATACGATCTGTCGATAGACCTCAACTGCCTCGAGAAACCTCTTTGATTTCATATATCGCGTGGCGAGCCGCTCGTAAGCGGTGCTGTAGTCTGGCCGAAGTCTGATCGCCTGTTTGTACGCTTGGATCTCTTCGTCAGGCTTATTCCAGTCGCGGTACACCAAACCTAGAGCATAGTAAGCATCTGCCGAGTTGAATGGATCGAGTTTGATTGCCTGGCGATAACCATCGACCGCATCTTTGTATTGTTTGAGATAGAAGTTGGCGAGACCGATGTTGAAATACGACTCCGCCGAAGGACGCAGGTTTACGGCTCGCTTCGAAGCTTCCAGAGCTTCCGCATGCTTGCCGAGCTTTTCGTTACAGAACCCACTTTGTGCCCAGGCCTCAGCGTAGTTGCTATCAGAATCGAGCGCCTTGTCGAACGCAACCAGCGCTTTCTCACAATCGTCCTTTGAAAGAAAACTGAGCCCGTCGCGGAAATACTGAACCGCCTTCGCACGCTTGTTGCGACCACTTGCGACAACTAACTCAGATAAAGACATCGGCGCCGAGATCGCGAGCTGGGTTATTCGCTCGGAAGGAATCGCGAAATTAACACTCTGACCGCCGGTGATCTGAAGTGTCGCTATTCCAATTACCTGCCCGTGCATGTTCACCACCGGACTGCCACTCGATCCGGAAGATATAGGTGCAGTGATTTGAATGATCCTACCGAACGTCGGAATATCACGTACAGCCGATACGATTCCGTTGGTTACGCTTCCCTCGAGCCCGAGTGGGTTTCCGATTACAACGACGCTTTCACCTTCCTGTGGTGATGTTCTGTCGAGAGGGAGTGGGCGGATGTAAGTTGAAGGTGAATCGATCTTCAGTACTGCGATGTCTCCTTCAGCATCCACTGCCAGGACTCCTTTGACAGGAAAGATCGCACCTGTTGATGAATGAATTTCTGCTCGATAAGCGCCCTCAAGGACGTGACGGTTAGTGACGATTCGATCGGTTTCAATGAAGAAGCCGCTGCCCCTGGTAAGTTTGTTGTCGCGAGCGTCGAACGTTTCGATTGCTACGGCTGATGGCTTAATTCGACGTACCAGTTCGGGAAGTAGATCCTGGGCACAGACGGGTATGACAGCCACGAGAAGGCTAGTGAAACAAAAGACGCTAGAAACGAAAACGCGCAGCTTCATCTAGTTGTGGAGTATAGCAATTGTCTCAGGTGCTCTGCCCGCTTGGTAGTGCGAGGCTACTGTAGGAGTCTTCGTACGCGGATTTTGTTGATCCGTGCGAACCAAAAATAAAAGGACCGGTTTCGGATGAGAAGTAGTGTTTGAGACCCTGAACATCGAAGGCAAACCACGAAACAGCTCCATTTGGCCAGGGACATTTTCCAAGCCACAAGATACTCGACTGACCGGGAACGAACTGAAGATTTAGTGGTACTCCATTCATCTTCTCGCCGACAAATGTAATGCATCCGGACGCCGGAACGATCAAGCCTGTTCCTTCCCAGGGAAAGATCTTGAACCAAAGTTTGAAGCGCGGTTCGGAAGCGTAACGGACCGGTATCGCTTTAACGTTTCCGATCATGTGCGCATAAGAGTTGAGAGTGCGTTCACGAATCCGTTTACGTTTGCTGTTTTGGTAGAAGACGTAAATAAAGAAAAGCAGGAATGGAAATAGAAGCATCCCGAGGAGAACCAGGATGAATACGATCTGGATAATGGTCTCGACGTCGTTGCTCATTTGCTGCTTTGTTGGAAAAGGGCGTCTTGCTGCTGGGACCGCAGGCGTGCCGCCTGCCCTTCGAACCTACAAGATCTTCGGTGGCTAAGACGTGCAGGCGGGGACGCCTGCGGTCCCAGCAGTAGGACGCCTCTCCACCTACAAACTACACACCTGATAATGCGAGCTTTTGGACGTGGGCCACGACTTCTGAAAGTTTCACGTCGGTGTTTGCCTTCGTCTGACGATCAAACAACTCGACAATTCCGTCAGGCGCTTTTTTCCCAATCGTGATGCGATATGGGATACCAATCAGATCAGCGTCCTTGAACTTCACACCGGCTCGCTCGTCGCGATCATCAAGAAGAACATCCAGACCCGCTCTTTGCAGGTCGCCATAAAGTTTCTCGCCAGCCTCACGCACCGCGTCTTGCTTAATGTTTGTTATCGTCACTACCACATCAAAAGGCGCCAACGACTTGGGCCAAATGATTCCATCGTCGTCGTGCCGTTGCTCAACTGCAGCGGTAATGATTCGCTCGACCCCGATTCCATAGCTGCCCATAATGATTGGAACAGGTTTCCCGTCCTGGTTTAGAACCGTAGCACCCATCGACTCAGAGTACTTGGTTCCCAGTTTGAAGATGTGTCCAATCTCCATTCCCTTGAAAACTTCCAGTTTGCCAGTCTCACAACGTGGACAACCTTCACCTGATTCAACGGTGCGCAAGTCGAGCCACTCGTCCACCTGAATGTCGCGTGCGATATCAACTCCGCGAAGATGATGATCGTCCTTGTTCGCGCCGGTGGTCATGTTGCTGCGATTCTTCAACGATAAGTCGGCAACAATTTTCAACTCTATTTTCGCTGCTTTTCCTTTTTCCTTCGCACCTACCCCGCCCAGACTTCCCGGACTTGCGCCGAGTAGATCGCGAATCTCTTCCGGACGTGCCGGACGCACAGCAGTTGCGCGAATACCATCGGCGAGTTTGGTCTCATGGAGTTGGTGATCGCCCCGCAGCAGGACTAGTACTGTGCGCTGTTCGTCACCTTCTGTTGCGACGAAAACGAGTGACTTGATCTGACGCGAAGCTTCAGCTCCACCCGGGAAGGTTGTCAGGTCTTCTATAGTTCGTACACCTGGTGTCGGAAACTCTTCTGGGCCGGCTGGACCCGGTTGATCTGTTATTGGCGTTACACGCGAGGTCGCCTTTTCTAAATTTGCAGCGTATCCACAGCTCGCACAGTTTACGATCAAGTCTTCACCTGCGGGAGTTCTTGCCATGAACTCGTTCGACTCAGAGCCACCCATCGCACCAGAAGAAGCTTCGACAATCAGGAACTGAATGCCGCAGCGTGAAAAGATCCGCTTGTACGCTTCGCGTTGATGTCCAAAAGACACGTCAAGACCAGCGCGATCAATATCAAAAGTGTAGGCGTCTTTCATGATGAAGGTTCGCAGCCTCATCAAGCCTGATTTCGGACGCGCTTCATCACGAAACTTGATTTGAATTTGATACCAACACTGCGGCAGTTGTTTGTAGGAACGAAGTTCATTGCGAGCGATGCTCGTGAAGACTTCTTCATGAGTCATCCCCAGGCACAGGTCAGTGCCCTTGCGATCTTTGAGACGAAACATGTCGTCGCCAATCGCTTGCCATCGTCCGGACTCTTGCCAGAGTTCAGCTGGATGAAGAGCCGGAAGATAAAACTCCTGGCCGCCAATCGCGTTCATCTCCTCGCGAAGTATTTGCATAACCTTCAATGCGATTTTTTGACCGAGTGGCAAGTAAGAATAAATACCCGCTGAGAGTTGACGAATAACTCCGGCGCGAAGCAGGAGTTTGTGGGAGATAACCTCGGCATCGGCCGGATCTTCGCGGAGAGTAGGGATGAAGTATTGTGACCAGCGCATATTTTTTGATTGATACCTAACTTACGAACCTCTAATAAAACGTTGAGCATTCTCGCCCGTAACTCTAACTAACGCAAACGGGGTTATCCACAGATTACGCAGATTACACAGATTAAGAGATGCCGCGGAATTGGCCGAACTATCACTGCTGCTGAATCTGTGTGATCTGCCTAATCTGTGGATAGTCTCGTTTTGCCGCATTCCGGTCTGTGATGTAACATCGCTGCACTTCGAACATCTCTGAAATAAGGTTACTGCTGAAATGAAAATCGCTCTCGCAAGCGACCACGCAGGCTTCTCCGAAAAGGAGAAACTAAAACCACTGCTGACCGAACTTGGAATTGATTTCACTGACCTGGGAACGTCCTCAGAAGCGAGTGTTGACTATCCGGATTACGCACGTAGCGTCGCTGAGCAGGTCGCAGAGGGTAATGTTGACCAGGGTTTGTTGGTCTGCGGTTCAGGAACAGGCATGGCAATCACGGCCAATAAAGTTCCCGGTGTACGCGCCGCTGTTGCCTGGTCTGAAGAGATAGCGAGACTTGCACGCCAACATAACGATGCTAACGTGTTAGCAATCGGCGCACGTACTACACCTCAAGGAGACATCCCCAAGATTGTTCGCGCGTGGTTCGACACCGCGTTCGAAGGTGGCCGTCACACCGAGAGAGTGAATAAGATCAGCGCTCTCGAACAACAGAGCAAATCGAAAGCAACAAGCTGAAAACCAAATACCAAATACCAGAGGCCAACAAATTACATGTCCGATTCTCGTAACTCACCACTTTCTGAAGTCGATCCACTTATTGCTAATGCAATTGATCACGAAGTAGCCCGGCAGGCGAATGGACTTGAGTTGATCGCTTCGGAAAACTTTGTCAGCGAAGCCGTTCTCGAAGCCGCGGGCTCAGTCTTCACGAACAAGTACGCCGAAGGTTATCCGGGTAAGCGGTATTACGGTGGCTGCGAATGGTCAGACGTCGTCGAGCAAACAGCCATCGATCGAGCGAAGGAATTGTTCGGCGCGGATCACGCCAACGTGCAGCCTCATAGTGGCGCTACGGCAAACATGTCTGTCTATCTGGCGGCGATCCAATACGGCGATCAGATTCTGGGAATGAATCTGTCACATGGCGGCCACCTAACTCACGGCCATCCGATGAATTTTTCTGGGATCAGCTACAAAGTTGCCGACTATGGAGTGTCAAAAGAGACCGAACAGATTGACTACGACGAGTTGCAGAAAACAGCTGAAGAGCATCGTCCTAAGTTGTTAGTCTGTGGAGCATCTGCTTATCCGCGGATAATCGATTTCAAACGCATCGGCGAAATTGCGAGAAGCGTCGGTGCGAAAGTATTTGCTGATATCGCTCATATCGCAGGCCCAGTCGCAGCAGGACTTCATCCTTCACCAGTTCCGCACTCCGACTATGTAACGACGACAACTCATAAGACCTTGCGTGGTCCACGAGGTGGATTGATTCTTTGTAAGGAAGAGCACGCAAAAGAGATTGATCGAAAGCTGTTTCCGGGCGTACAGGGTGGGCCACTGGTTCACATTATCGCAGCCAAAGCAGTCGCCTTTGGAGAAGCCTTGCGGGATGAGTTCAAGGAATACCAGGCCCAGGTGTTGAAGAATGCCCAAGCGCTGGCCAGCGAACTCCAGGAACAAGGGCTACGACTCGTCTCGGGCGGTACTGACAACCACTTAATGCTTGTCGACGTTTGGATGGACGGCAAAGGCATCACAGGTAAAGACGCGGAGAAGGCACTCGAAGCAGCGCTCATCACCGTCAACAAGAACACGATTCCTTTTGATCAGAACAAACCATTTGTTGCTTCAGGACTACGTATCGGCACACCAGCTGTCACCACTCGTGGGATGAAGGAAGCCGAGATGCAGGAGATTGGCAGGTTGATCGCCGAAGTGATTCATGCGCCACAATCCGAGGAAGTGAAGAAGAAGGTTATTCAAGGTGTGGCGGATTTGACCGCGAGGTTTCCGCTCTATCCGAAGCGACTGAAGTCGTTCTCTTCAGAGAGCGAAGCAATGAGCGCCGATTAGGGGACCGCAGTTGCTGGGACCGCAGGCGTCCCCGCCTGCTACTCCAGCTGTTGATTGATCGAGCTTTTAGCGGCGCCGGCAGGCGGGGACGCCTGCGCTCCCAGCAGCGGAGCGCTTCCAGCGTTTAGATTCTAACTTTCTAAAGAGAACTCTCACCTCTCTCGGGTTTTTGCTTCCCGGTGCTACTCAGTGGTTCTCAATAATAGTTTCCCCGGTTCTTCTTTTGTGCATCTGAATATAAGGCTAAAAATCATGCCAATAAAACAGTTGCTCCTGTGTGGTCTTCTTTTCGTTACGTTTGGCGTCGCTGATGTTTATGGGTGCTTCTGCTCGCCGGGTCCGGTTTGTGAAGATACCTGGAAAGCCGAGGCGGTTTTCGTAGGCACAGTCGTCGCGATCGACAGGAATCAATCAACTAATCGAGAAGATCATTATTCAAACCAGGTGAAGATTACTGTTGAAGAACCTTTTCGGGGAGATGTAGGAATCCAAATCGTTCTGCTAACTGGAATGAGCACTTGCGATGTGAATTTTAAGGTGGGCCAACAATATCTGGTCTATGCTCAGAAGAGTTCGGTAGAAAATCGATTAACTACGAGCATCTGTACCCGCACCCGTCTCTTGTCAGAAGCCAGCGAAGATCTCTCCTACTTGCGAAACCTGTCGCAGGTTTCGTCTGGTTCTACTATCCAGGGCAAGGTACAGCGCCTTACGAGGAATTCTGAAGGAGTTGGAAAATTCGATCCGATGACCGGGATCCGAGTAACCGTTGAGAATTCCGATAAGCGAATGGAGTTTGTTTCGAATGCTGAAGGAGAGTTCGCCGCTAAGGATTTGAAACCTGGAACTTACAACGTTTCAATTGATTTACCGAAGGGCCTGTCCGGCATAAAGGAAAATCTGGTGACGGTTTCCGACAAAGGCTGTGCGATGGTCCAATTTTACGTCCAGTCAGACGGTCGCTTGAGCGGACAGGTTACCAACACCCTGGGCCACGTGGTTTCAGGGGCAGAGATCACAATCTTTCCGGTAGACAAAGATCCACGATCGTTTGGTGAGTCCACGAAGGCAAACGAACAGGGAATCTACGAGTTAAAACGAATTCCTCCAGGAAAATACAAACTACTGGTTAGATATGATGGGTTGTCGCGTTTCGACAGACCTTTCCCACCTCTATATCACCCGGGAGTTCAGAGTGCGGCCCAGGCCACTGTGATTGAAATAAGGGACGGCGAAGAAATTAAGAACTACAACTTAATGGTTCCTGAGTTGCCCCGTGACCGGACCATTGAAGGCATAGTTGTTTCAGCCAGCGGAATTCCCATCAAGGACGCAAAAGTTCTCATGGGTTTTGACTTTAGCTTTCAGCCTGTGTCTTTGGACGAGGCCGGACGATTTAGTCTAAAAGTATACGAAGGTGTAAACCTCATGCTCCTGGCCTACATCGAAAGGGACGGCAAACGAATAGAGAGCACTTGGGTAGCGGTGCCTGGCAGTGGCGATCCTGGAAAGATCAAACTCGTCCTAGAGGAGAAGAGATAGGTCACTTGATCTGAATCATGAAGTCGTTAGCAATTCTAATCCTCATGCTTGTCTTTGCCGGCCTGGTTCCGAATGGAGAACAGGCACAACAAGCTCAGACCCTCAAACCAACTAAAGTCGATAATAAGTGGGGCTATGCGAACTCTCGAGGCGAGTTAATAGTTCCGCCGCAATTCGATATTGCGCTGGACTTCAAAAACGACTTTGCGCGTGTTGGTGTCACTGACACTGAAAAACGTGGACTCGGCTGGCGGTCAGATTACAAATGGGGCTTCATCGATATCAAGGGACGGATTGTTGTCGAACTTAAGTATGCTGAGGTGGACGACTTTTCCGAAGGTTTAGCAATGGTGAGTCTGCGCGAACAACGCAGGCTTTGCGGCGTCGACAATTATGGCTACGTTGATACCAACGGGACTGTTGTAATTGAGCCAAAATTTGCGTTTGCCGGATCGTTTCAAAATGGTCGGGCCCGCGTTGGCGTCGGAAAAATTGAGTACGCAGGCAGATGTCTCTGTTGTGCGCCTCGGTTCGTCGGTCAATACGGTTACACTGATAAGAGCGGCAACTTTGTTCCTGATGTTAAGGAGCAGTAAATAATAAAGCTCGATCGATCAATAGGTAGAGTGGCAGGCGGGGACGCCTGCGGTCCCAGCCGAGGGGCGCTCCCAGAGTTTTGAATAATTCTCACTCCCATCTTGTTTGTCGCGTCGAAGGAATAATCAAATAGCTGGAACGAGTTATGTCAAAGAAACTTTTCTCTGTGGTTTTTCTAGTTGTGGCTTCAATCAGTGTAGCGGCAAATGTGTACGCGTGCAGTTGTATGAATCCTGGGCCGCCCTGCGAAGCGACATCCAAGTCTTCAGCTGTTTTTGTGGGCACCGTAATATCGAGCAAGGATTCTAAGACTTCCCAACAATACGATTTCGCTTCGCGCGAGGTTAAATTCTCTGTAGAAGAAGCATTCAAAGGTCTGAGTTCGACTGAAGTCTCCGTGTTTACCGGTTGGGGAGGAGGCGATTGTGGTTACCCGTTTCTCGCTGGACGACAGTTTCTGGTTTACGCATACAAAGACGAAAAAGACGGTCGTTTTAAGACCAGCATTTGCTCGCGTACTCGTCACCTATCAGAAGCTAAGGAGGACTTAGCCTACCTCAGAGGGCTTTCACAAGCCTCTTCGGGCTCAATGATACTTGGCGCTGTCAACCGTTTTAGACGCGACGACGATGGCAACGGTACATCTGAACCGATGCCCAACGTCAAAATCATCATCGCCAATGAAGAGAAGAAAGTGGAGGTTGAATCTGATTCGAAGGGCGAGTTTAGTCTCTCGGCACTTAAGCCAGGCACTTACAATGTTTCGCTAGACTTACCACCAGGTTTGACCGCAGGTAAGAATGAGGAGTCGATCACTCTGGAGGATAAAGCGTGCGCATATATTTACTTCGGAGTCGAGTCGAACGGGCGTCTGACAGGTCAAATAAAGAATATGCTGGGAGTACCAATTGAGAAGGCCGAGATTTTCATTGTCCCCGCGAATAAGCCCAGGTATCGAGGTTGGTGGGACGCAGCTTATACTGAGAAGGACGGCATCTACTCTTTCAAACGTATTCCGCCGGGTAAGTACAAACTTCAGATCAGATTCGATGGAGTCTCGAGTCAGACACGTCCTTTTCCGACTATGTTTCATCCAGGCGTTTTGGATACGACTCAGGCCACTGTTATCGAGATAGGCGATGGTCAGGAGATCAGAGACTACAACATCATCGTTCCTGAATTGCCGAGAGATCGAACTATCGAGGGCACCGTAGTCTCCTCGAATGGAATGCTACTCACAGACGCAAAAGTATCTTACTTCGTCGAGCCCGTGGTGTACGCGGCGACGATGGACTCACCGGGGCATTTCAAGTTGAACGTTTACGAAGGAGTTGCTACGACAGTGCATGCTTACGTCGAGCGAAACGGTAAGCAAGTGCAAAGCGGAGTGATCACGATTCCTGCAACTGGAGAGGTTGGGAAGGTAAAGTTAGTCATTCCTGTGCAGTAAGGTAACTATGCTAGAAGTCTTTGGCCCTGACGGCCTAATCGCGCAGGCGCATCCGGATTACGAACATCGACCCGGCCAGATCGACATGGCGCGGGCTGTCATGCGCGCGTTTGAAGAACAGCGCCACCTCATCGTGGAAGCGGGGACTGGCACGGGCAAAACGCTCGCTTACCTTGTTCCGGCGGTTGCCGCCGCGCTTGGTGGACGGGGTCGTGTGATCATTTCGACCGGCACCAAGAATCTCCAGGAACAACTGATGGAGAAAGATATCCCGTTTCTTCAGAGCGTCCTGCCGAAGCCTTTTGCTGCAACTTACATGAAAGGTCGCAGCAATTACCTTTGTCTCAACCGACTCGCACGCGCACAGGATTCCCCCGTTCTCGACGGACTCGAAGAGGTCGACTATTTCGAAGAGGTTTCCGATTGGGCGAGCGTGACGCAGATCGGCGATCGTGCTGAGCTTTTAAATCTTCCTGAGTCACTCTCCTTCTGGCGACACATCGATGCACGACCGGAAACCTGCCTGGGCCAAAAATGTCCTGACTTTGATCCATGCTTCATCACACGCATGCGTGATCGCGCAAAAGAAGCCGACATCATTGTTGTCAATCATCATCTCTTCTTCGCTGATCTGGCGTTGCGGAACGGTAACTACGGTTCGGTGTTGCCGGATTACACGGCAGTGATCTTAGATGAAGCACACCTGATTGAGGATGTGGCGTCAGAGTATTTCGGTTCGCAGGTATCGAACTATCAGATTGACGATCTCATTCGCGATCTTGGCATGTTGACGATTGATGAAGTTGATACGGATCGTGAGCTGACCAAGTCGACTACCAGGCTGTCTCGTTTTTCTGAACAGTTCTGGATGGGGTTTAAGGATGGACGGGGCGAGGAAGGGCGGTCAGTAATCGTTCCTGGAACTTTTGCCAGGAGAAATGCTGACGGTGCACTAGAGGCGACACCGCTGGGCGACCTCTATTCGTTTCTTGACAGCGCGATCACTCGAGTTGAGACCACGCTCGATGCGATGCAGGAGAAGCCGCCTGATGTCGACAGTTTGGTTCGGAGATTGCGGCAGATACGGTTCGATCTACAGTTCATTGTTACGGGTGCTGACAAGAAGTTTGTTTATTGGCTTGAACGACGCGGTCGCGGAGTTTTCCTGCGCGCGTCGCCAATCGACGTTGCGGGTCTGTTGCAAGACAAGTTATTCGATGAAGTCTCGACAGTGGTTTTAACCTCGGCAACGTTGTCGAGTGGCGGAAACTTCGCATTCATACGCGATCGTCTTGGACTCGATACCGCCGACGACCTGATTGCCGCATCAATTTTCGACTACAAGAGTCAGGCTGTTTTGTACCTCCCCGAACAGATGCCCGATCCACGTTCGCGCGAATGGTCCAAAGCTGCAGCTGAAGAAGTCGTCAAAATCCTGAATGCAACCGAAGGTCGTGCGTTTGTTCTTTCGACAAGTGTGGCTGGAATGCAGTCGCTGTTTGAAAACGTCTGGGCCGAGATCGACTACCCGTGCTTGGTGCAGGGAAGTGCAGCCAAGGGACAGTTGTTAAAGAAATTTCGCGAGACACCAAATGCCGTCTTGTTTGCGACGTCGAGTTTTTGGCAAGGGGTCGATGTGCGGGGTGAACAGTTGTCGTGCGTGATAATTGACAAGTTGCCTTTCGCTGTACCTACTGATCCACTTGTTGCTGCTCGTCAGCGTTACATTGAAGACACCGGTGGTTCGAGTTTTCATGAATACAGCGTGCCGCAGGCGATCATCGCTTTAAAACAGGGACTTGGTCGCTTGATTCGTTGCACGACCGATCGTGGTGTGTTGGCCGTACTCGATCCGCGCTTACGTACCAAAGCTTATGGGCGTACTTTCCTGAAGAGTCTGCCGCAGTGTCGAGTAACGTCGCGGATTGAGGATCTGGCTAGTGTGTTTCAACCGCAAGTGAAAGCCGCTACGCAATCAATCACAGATTTCCCGGATTAGGCGTTGAGAATTGGACCCTGTCCCGGAACTTTTGGTGTTCATCAAGTATTTGATTTGAGCACTAAGAAGAGCGGGGACAGGGTCCGCCTTCCTAACCTGCAAATTTGCGGTGTTAAGGGATAGTTTGTGAGGCCAATGAACATTAGCCATCTTACTCAATCGTTTTATAAATCGGTGGAATCTGTGTAATCTGGGATCCATATGCCGGGACAATTTGAAGTGATGATTGAGCGCAACTTCTCGAGCGCGCACCAGCTGCGTGGCTATAAAGGTAAGTGTGAGAATTTGCATGGACACAACTACAAGATCGAGATCTATGCACGAGGCCGCGAACTCGATAACGTGGGACTGCTGGTGGATTTTGTTGAGTTGAAAGCGGCCGCCGATGAAGTCGTCCTCTATCTCGACCACCGCAATATCAACGAACTCCCGCCGTTCGACGAACTGCAACCATCAGCTGAAAATCTAGCGAAGTATGTGCTGGAGAGAGTTGGCGGAAAAGTGAGTGACGAACGGGTGCAGATTTATAAAGTCCGCTGCTTTGAAACCCCGACGAGTGTCGCGACCTACCAACTAGACTAGCCACCCCTTTAGTGACGTGCTTCGAACTAAAGTAGAACCTGCTGCTGGGACCGCAGGCGTCCCCGCCTGCCCTGTTCGAATTGCGCGACTTGGTAGATAAGACTGGCAGGCGGGGACGCCTGCGGTCCCAGCATCCAGGTCTACTTCGCGTAGAAGCCTCGCTTGGTTTTCGCATGTGCAGACACGCGATTGACCTTGATGCCGACGTTCCGCCAGTTGCCGTTGTAGTTCTTGTCCACCGGGTTGTACGACACGCTGTAGAGCGTTTGAAGCTCGGAAGCAACGCGCTGGTAGACGCCGTCGAGGTCTTCTGCTCGACTTGCTTTGAACAGCGTACCGCCAGTCTCATCCGCAATCTTATTGAGTTGTTCACGAGCCGTTACATACGACTCGTGCGTATCCGAGCCACGCGACCTCACCACCGTCTGATACTCCGTGTCGAAGTAGATCGGATAGATCGTCATTTCTTCCTGGCCAATGCGTGCGAACAGTTCATCAAAAGGATGCTTCGGCTCGTAGTCTTCCGACGATAACGAGTTGTCGACACCGTCTGTCATCACCACGATAGCTCTGCGTTGTTCGCTAACCTCTTTGAAGAGATTCATGGTCGACCACATCGCATCGTAAAACGCCGTACCTGACTGCAGGTTCTTGGTGTCGTCGATTCGATCCTTCATCAATTTGCGATCGCAATTGAAGTCGCAGATCACCAGGAACCGACGCGTGAATGCGGCTACCGCAATACGCGTATTCGGATTAAGCGTATCGATAAACTTCTTGGCCGCTTTACGAATCAGTTTCCAATGCTCTTTCGTACTTCCGCTGGCATCAAGCAACAACACCACACTTACTGGAGACGAGACGGGTTCAAAGCGAACAACTTGCTGCTCGATGTTGTCTTCAAAGATCTGAAAATCAGTCTGCTTCAAGTCGGGAATAAGTTTGCCAGCGCCATCGGTAACCCGAACGTTAAGGTTCACGAGTCGACTATCGATCTTGATGATATCTGCTACCGGCGGATCATTTGGGTTCGAAGATCCGTTGCCCTCCGTGACGGAAGCAGCGGATGCGGGCGCGGGAGCGGAGTCGGAAGGACCGTTTGAGACGAATGAAGAAGAACTCGCCATCGGATCAGGTTTACTAACGTCGTTCAGTGCTCGCAAATCAGCTTTGGCGATGCGGCCTGGTTCGTCATTCAAAAGTGAAACAGCCCCACGTGCGCTACGAAGGATAACTGGAGCGCCGCCGGTCCCCGTTCGCCCATCCAGACTGTGCGCGTTCACCGGGCCAAAGAACCGCATTTCAAGTTCCGATGTGATAGTTCCTTCGATTGCTCGTAAAGAGAGGTCGGTGTTTGCGTTCCGAGGAAGGAAGAGTGAGATCGCGCCAGATGCTGTCTCGACAGTGAGTCCGCTAGTGACGCCTTTAACAGCGATGGATTCGTCTTCACCTTTAACAGAGAGTGTCACCTGTCTGGGCAGGAAGACCGTGAGATGAATCGTCGTCGCGCGGCACTGCACAACTATCCTGAGGTCGGAATCGGCTATTTGGAAACGCAGACACGCTTCAATCGGCCGTTCATTGGGCTTTCCTGCCTGGCGTGTGGCGATGATCTTTACGCGTGAGCTGTTCCAGGTTTCAACGTCAGTTCGACCGTTTGGATTCTCAATGGTGATCGCGCTGAATTTCTGAGAAATAGTTTTTTCGTAGTTCGATCCACTGTCTTGGATCAGGCTGCTTCCCAGGGTGACAGCAGCAACAGACACTTGGAGGAACACGAGTGCCGCAATCGAGAGCCTTCTTAAGTTTTTCATGCTTGCCTTTGAAGAAAAAACAGTCTGACGGCTGCTTTTATGAGATCCCAGCAGCAGTTTCACAAGGAGCGGCGCAGATTGTTGGACCTCAGTGTACTGACGATTTATCCGAGTAAAGTGTTAACAGCGGCCAGGGGCAGGGGGCAGGAGCAGGGGCAGGGGCTCAGAAATCAAATCTCAGAGCCTTGCCGAATCTGCAATCTGAGATTTGAGATCTGAAATCTGAGATTCGAGCTTCGCCCCTTCTAATTCTGAAGACTCAACAGCCGCGACTGAGCGTCGGCTCATGAACGGTCGTTCACAGAACCAGAAATAGACCCAGGCGAATAGGATCGTGGCGGGTATTACGACCAGAAAGACATTTTGAAACTGCCACGATGCTGGATTAGTCCAACGCCACGATTGCATGATCGTCAATTCATGAGTCAGATAGATCGAATAAGAGAACACGCCGAGTGTGGCAAAGACTGAAATGATCCAGGGCAGTTTTAAGTTCCGTACCCAGCCATCTTCAGCGAGCACCGACTTATTAACCACGATGAAGAACCCAACTCCCCACATCGGATGGATCAGAAACCAACTGACATTGTGCCAGATAGTGTCCTTGGAGATGGACGGCAAGTAATGTGAGAGCGCTGAAGCAAAAACTATTAGGAGAACAGCTAACGGTAAGTTCCGAGTCCAGCGCGGCAGCTTGACTAGACCAAACAACGCCTCGACGCCGACCGCCCCCAGTGCCCACGTGAACCAATGCGACAGTGCTGCTTCAGGTACAGGCACGCCGATGCCCGTCTTGGCCCACACGAGGTGACTGAACGCCATCCACGCCACTCTCGCCAGTAGGCACACCGCAAGAGTTACACCCCAACCAAAGCGCGAACGCAGATAGAGCAACAGAAAATACGCCAGGTAGAGTTGCTCCTCGATCGCGAGTGTCCAAAATACGCCGTTGATGCTGTAGCAGGTTTTCGGATCGAGGTTGTGGAGCATTAACAGGTGCAGCACCACGTCGTAGATAAAAAAATGGGTGATGTTCAATCCGGCCGATGTTGCAGTGAAGAAGAAAAAAAGGCAGAGCGCAATGATGTACGGAGGATAAAGCCGGCGAAGTCTTCGCTTCCAGAATTGTGCGAACGGTATCTTTGGTTGTTGTTCGCCATTTGCGCGGGCTCGGGCCCAGGTTAGATGAATGCAAAAGCCCGAAATGACGAAGAATAGAAAAACTCCGATGTAGCCAAACGAAGTGACCAACTGTAGAAGTCGAACCGGGTATTTCAACAGGTTCCCTGGAACCACCTTCTCGCCTTGCTCGACAGCGTGATAAAAGACGACGCCCAACGCCGCTATTCCACGTAAAGCGTCGATGCTTCTAAGTCGTCTCTGGGGAAGTTCTCGAGCCTGAGTTAGGGTCATTCAAGTAGGACGGGTAAAACAAAAGTGGCCCCAAAAAAACATGGGCCACCTGGTTAAAGAAGCCGCGTTGTCTTGGTTCTAAGCCGAAGCGCGTGCGGTAACGTCGATGTTGTATTTGCGAATCTTGCTGTAGAGTCGTGGTCGATAGATACCAAGCAGATTTGCAGCTGCCTGCTTGTTGCCGCCAGTCCGTTGCAGTGTTCGTTCAATCACCAGCTTTTCGATGTCTTCGAGCGTCATATTGGGTGGGACATCCCATTCCGCACTCGGCGATGAACCTTCAGGCATCGTGCCATTATCGAACGGCAGGTCTATTGGTTCGATCTTAGTTTCCTTGGCCAGCAACACAGCGCGCTCAATTACGTTCTGCAATTCACGCACGTTACCCGGCCATGGATGTCCAAACAACCTTTGATACGCCGATTGTGATACTCCGCTGATCGGGCGTTCGTACTTCTGGGCGTACATTTGCAGGAAGTGTTCGGTCAGGAGTTGTATGTCCTCGTTCCTCTCGCGAAGCGGCGGCACATGAATGGTGATTGTCGAAATCCGATAGAAAAGATCGTCACGCAGTAATCCGTCTCGAATGGCATCTGCCGGTGGGCGATTCGTTGAACAGACCAGACGAAAGTCGACGGCGTAAGTCTTTTCAGATCCGATTTTTCGATAACTTCGTTCCTGCAATACTCGCAGGAGTTTCGGCTGAAGTTCAACGGGCATCTCCGCAATTTCGTCCAGCATTAGCGAGCCGCCGGCTGCGTGTTGGACCAGGCCTTCCTTATCAGCATGCGCACCGGTGAAGGCGCCCTTCGTGTGGCCAAACAATTCCGATTCGATCAGTTCTTTCGGAAGTGCTGCACAGTTAACTTTGATGAAAGGCTTTTTGGACCGGAGTGAGTTGTAGTGAATCGCGTTCGCGATGAGTTCTTTACCAGTACCCGATTCACCGACGATCAATACATTCGCGTCCGACTTCGCCACTGACTCGATTGTCTCGTAGATCGTTTGCATCGGTTTCGAGGCGCCGATAATGTTGAAGTACTCAGCACGCGTTGATAGTTGGCGTCGCATGTTTGCTGTTTCGGCGACCAGTTCGCGGCGTTCCAGTGCTTTTTCAACGAGCGGTTGTAGTTCTTCGAAATCGAATGGCTTCTCGACAAAATAGAACGCGCCGGCTTTTGTTGCCTCGACCGCTCTCTGGACCGTCCCATACCCAGTGACGACGATCACTTCAGTCGTCGGTCGCGCGTCCTTCATATGACGCATGACTTCAAGGCCATCCATGTCCGGTAGTTGTAAATCACAAATCGCCAGATGATGTCCGCCCTGGTCGAAGAGTTCGATTGCCGCAGCACCAGTAGCAGCGGTGTCGACCGAGTAACCTTCCTCAATGAAATTCTGACGTAAGGAATCAGCCATCATTGGTTCATCATCGACGACAAGAATCCGCACTTCTTTATTCTCCACCTGTTTATCCTCCCTGGGTATCGCTGCGCCTTGAGGGCTCATACCTGTTTACTCCTTAGTTAGGGGTAAAGTAATCGCGATTCGATCCTCGCTGTATTCCACCGACCCACCGTGTGCTTCGATGATCTTCGCCGCCATCGACATTCGGATTTCATCGCTGCCTGCAAATGATCGGAATGGGTCGTGGTCGATTTGACTCAGACCCAACCATTGAACTGTAGCGGAGTCTGCTGGGTCGTCAGATCGCTTCACTAAGACTGTTATCCCACCATCGCCATTTTCATTTTTGCGGTACTTAAGAACGACTGCGAAGATCCAGTTGAGCGCTTCAGTCACCTTTGTCGGGTCAAGATTCCCTTGCAAAGGGTCGGTGTCTGCTTCGCAAACAATTGGACACGACCGACCATTGAAGTCCGCGCAAATGGAACGCATTACTTTTTGGAGATCAAAGCCGGGTTGTTTTTTGAGTTCGATCTCCCTACCGTACTGAACGATGGTTGAAAGATCGTTGGCTGCCCGATCCAATCCCGCGATCAATTTGCCGATGGTTTCCTGCTCGTCTTCGGGGCGTTCATTTTTTTCGATTCGCTTCCGAAGGAAAGTGGCATAGAGTTTGAGACCGTTTAGTTGGTTCTTGAGATCATGGACAATCTGAATGGAGGCTCGACCGATATCTTGGAGCGTACCTCCGTCGTCTGTCCTTGTCATTAAAGACTTCATGGGGCTTTTGACTCTCTCTTAGCTTCTTGGGGCCGCCGCTGGGTAGGGGATCCCGCAGTTCGCACGAGTGTATGAAATAGACGCTGAGAACTCGTTCCGATGTGTCGTATTTCAGTGCGGGATGTTAGCAAAAAAGCTCTGCGTATTCTAGTGATACAGTAAAATCAATAACTTGGAGCCGGTGGAAGGTCACCAAAGTACTATGGATACTCAACCCGAAACCTCAACAGTATTGCTTGTCGAGGACACCGAAGACAATCGATTCATGATGCGACGCCTCTTGGAAATGGCCAGCTATAACGTGGTCGAGGCGCGAAATGGCGAAGAAGCTGTGACGATGGCGCGCCAGGAAAATCCAGCTCTCATTCTAATGGACCTCAGTTTACCAATCATTGATGGTTTGGCTGCGACCCGGCTAATACGACAAATACCGGGTCTTGAAACGACTCCAATAATTGCCGTCTCGGCTCACGACACGTCAGATTTTCAGACCGAAGCCCTCGCGGCAGGATGCAACCGCTACATTACAAAACCGATCGACTTCAATGAGTTAGAACAATTGATCGCGAAGTTGCTGAAACAATAGTCACTAGCCAGGTTGGTCATTAGAGGGAACAAGCGTGCTGCCACGGAGTCTAAAACCCTTCAAAACAAACTTAAGAGGAGGAATGGACTTCATTGCAAAACGATTTTTCGGTATCTACAATCCCAAGCACCATGACGACAAATTCTGAACGTCGACAAGATCCTCGAACAGAGTCGCGCAGCCTGATGATTATCATCGTGGCAATAGCGGCCGCTGTTGTGATCGCTCTCTTCTTTTTTATTCTCATGCGCTCCGGTCCCACGGCGACTGGAGAGCCAACGCTGCAAGGTGCAATAAGACCAGGCTCGGCAGAGTTTGAAGCTTCCAAGGCTAAAATCTTTCTGGATCCGCCCGAAGCTACCGAAGCGAAACGCCCACTTGGCGATACAGTGATGACATTGACGACTACGGTTCATAACCTTCACGGCAAGACTCTGAATGGACTAGAAATTCGCGCCGCTGTTGTCGATCATCAAGATCAACCAGTCAAACAACGCACGGTTGTGGTGATTCCTACCAGGCAGCCAGAGTTGGCTCCGAACAAGACGATGCGTGTTAATGTTTTGTTGGAAGGAATGAAAGATACGGACGACCGCGCGAATATCAAGATGGAAGTGACCGGCTTTAAATTCAAGGAATAGCATCTCGCCGTTACTCGAAAATCCCCTGGGCCATTAGGGAGAACAACAACTTCGTTACCTCGTTCCGTCTCGAGAGCATGGCTACATGACAACACCACGTACGGAGTGGCGATGGGGCTTCATTGCCGCGTCGGCGATTGTGATTCTCACTGCGTTACCGCAAATATTGTTTGTCGTCGACCGGGGTTCGAATTGGCATGGTGCAAATGCTGCCATGCACCCTGATGAAGTCGCTTACTCAGATTATGTAGCTTCATTAATCCGAGGTCGTTCGCGACGCAACGATCCCTTTACCGGTCGTACTGATCACTCGCAGATTCCAGTCCCCGAGTCGCTCTTTTCGATTCAAGTAGTACCAGCCTACCTGGCATCCGTACCGGCGCGTTGGCTGGGCGTGTCGCCCTCCACCGTATTCATTGTTGGACCTTTGCTGTTTGCTCTCTTCAGTTCGCTCGCGCTTTTCTGGTGCCTGGCTCTAGTTACACGTGACTCTCGTCTTTCCGCAGCGGCTGTTTGTATCGTTCTCTGCTTCGGAACTCCTATGGCCTTCCAGGGAATCTTACGTTACGTGCCCAACCTGACTTTCCTCATCCCGTTGTGGATATCAGAACTCGTTCGGCCGGCCTCTGCATACCATCTACCGTTTCTCCGGTTTTATTTGCCCGCAGTCGCCTTTCCGCTTTTCTTTGTTTTTTGCGCGCTTGTCTGGTTGGCATTGACCTCTTCTAGTCAGCGAAGGGCATTGGCTTTTGGAGCGGCGGCTGGAATCACTTTCGTCGCACTAGTGTTTTCCTACTTCTATTTGTGGACTGCAGCTGCGGCCTGGCTGGCTTGTGTAGGCGTGTTGTGGTTGCTTGGGCGACGGGCTGAGTGGCGGCGAGTAGTGATCGTACTTGGCGTCATCCTGGTGACAGTTGCTCCCGGAATGATTGTGTACTTCAGTCTGCTTGCGAAAAGGGCCTCGACGGTGGACAGTGCCCAGGCTTTAGTGCTGACTCACCGTCCGGATCTTTTTAGACCTTCTGAGATTGCGGTAATGGTCGTGCTCGCTGTCCTGATCATCGCAGCGCTACGTCGTTTTCTTACCTGGCGCGATCCATTGGTACTGTTCACAGCTTCTCTCGCACTCACCGTGTTGGCAGTATTCAATCAGCAAGTGATTACTGGCCGATCACTACAGCCGATTCATTATGAGTGGTTCATTGGCAACTACTGCGCGTTGGCAGCAATTGTTCTAGCCTTCAGCCTTTGGCGTCGTTTGGGACGTGGCCTACTCAAGGAGAACAAGCACCTTGTGGTGATCGCTGTCGTCGCGTTGATTTGGGGTGGACTGGAGATTTGGTTAGCGGCGAGTATTAATCTTGATGGTAATCGTCAGGTTGACGAAATTAGTCTTGTCGGCAAGCGTCTTACCCAGTTGTCAGAAACTGACGGAACATCACAAGCTGCGTCGACGGGTGGTTCAGTTCCGGTTGTGTTAGTCGAAGATTTGAAATTGGCTGACCGCCTGCCAACCGACGCTCCGCAAGCAGTATTGTGGGCACCGCGGATGTTGGTTTTCCCGGGCATTTCGGAGGAAGAGAATAGAGAACGCTTTTTCGTCCAGCTTTATTACCTGGGCTACGATTCGGCGAGGTTTCACCAGAAACTCGATTCCGGCGACTGGAACTTCTACGCTGGAATGTTTCCTTACTACCGCCTTAGTCGTGTAGTCAGCGGACACTCAACTCCAATTTATCCCGCGGAAATGCGAGAGCAAATTAAGAGATACCTTGATTATTCAGCTTCGTTCACCGCCGAACGTGCTGAGAAATCGCAAGTGTCTTATTTACTACTTTCAGCGGCTACGAAACCGGATTGGACCAACTTGGACCGGTGGTATGTTCACGATGAGGGAGAACGAATAGGTAACTTTGTTCTTTATCGACTTAAGTTCAAGAGTTGATGTCCGAGCGTCTGTCGTGGCGTGACGTTAGTAAAAGAGAGATTGGAAGACGCACGTGGATCGTTTCTCCGCCCGCAATAAAGAACGACCCATGTGCGTCACACGAACAAACACGAACGAAATCTTTACTTACTCAGAGGTTCCTTTAGTTTGTCGAACATCGTAATTGGAATCACGACAAGCTGAAGAGGCTCCTGCAAAAAGACAGGGCAATCCCATACGCGGCAGCGTGTGGTTTGTTCAAGTCCTTTCTTGTAAGAGGCGGCATCCAAGACCTAAATCCCATGCGCGGCAGCGTGTGGATGGTTCAGATCCTTTCTCCCGGGACCAGCGTGACCAATAAGCGAAGAAAAGGATCTGAACTATCCACACGCTGCCGCGCATGGGATTTGGTTGTGTGAGTGGAGAGTCACCAGAGCCCAACAAGCAAAGGACGCACTCTCCGAAGGCTTCTCATCACCCGATACTGCAGGACTTGAACGAACCACACGCTGCCGCGTATGGGATTAATCAGTCATCAAAAGTCGTGGTTCCTTGCCAACTTGTGTAATTTTGGAGGCCTTAAAGCATATCGGACATCGTTAATCTACGAAGAGTTCTTCGAGCGATTGTCTGAGCGGCTGAACTGAAACTAACTTCCCGTCAACCTTCCTTAACGCCGTCAGCACTGCATCAACATCACCTTCCCCGGGGGCTTGAATCCGAACTCCGCCCGGCGTTTCAGTGACAACGAACTTGTCCTGATTCGACAACTGCGCGGCGATACTCGCCACGTCAGTTTGAGTCACGACAATCTCCACCAGGTTCTCCTGCGTTTGCTGTTGTCGCAAATCATTGAGTCGACCCATGTGCGCGAGCTTACCCTTTTTAAGAATCGCGACTCGATCGCACAGGACTTCTATGTCCGACAAAATGTGCGAACACATGAAGACTGTCTTACCAGCTTCTCGCAACGAGGCAATCAGGTCACGCACTTCTCGACGACCAACCGGGTCGAGCCCGCTCATCGGTTCATCAAGGAAAACTATCTCAGGATCGTTAATTAAAGCCTGGGCCAGCCCGACTCGTTGCAACATTCCCTTGGAAAACTTTCGGAGCTGCGTGTTCCAGCGCTTCTCATCCAATTTCACGCGGCTAAGCAAATCCTCAGCGTTGCGTTTGCGAGCTGCTTTTGGTTGACCAAAAAGTTCAGCACAGTATTCGAGGAACTCTCGCGCTGTTAGATAGTCGTAAAAGTAGGGATTCTCAGGTAGGTAGCCAATGCGTTGATGCATCGACACCTTGTCGATGTCTTCTCCCAGGATCCGAGCTTTACCCGCGGTCGGGAAAGTCAGTCGCATTAACACCTTTAGCGTCGTGGTCTTTCCGGCACCGTTCGCACCCAGGAACCCGAAAATCTCTCCCTGCTCGACCACTAGAGTCAGTCCGTCGAGTCCGCGCACTTTCCGTTTGCGCCAGAAGCCGACTTCGTAATCCTTTGTTAGCTGATCAATCTCGACAATAGACATTTCTATTCTCACTTAAACGGAATTGGAGATTTAGGATCTAAAGCGACGTCGCAATTCTCTTGCACCAGGTGATAAGGCGCACCTGCTGGATCCAGCGGTGTGCCGTCTCGAGTTAATTTAAATCGCATTGATTGCAAAACTGCCGCGATCTCAAGCCATGACCCGGGACAGTTTCCGCGGTTGGACTTGGCGGAGTTCAGGATTTTTCGCAGGGTGTCGCGCTGGTCCAATGATTCCAGTTGCAGCAAACGCAGAGCAGCCATCTCCTTAACTTTTTTGTCGTCGGCTTGCTCAAACATTTTCTGATAAACCTCTCGAGCAGTACTTCGGCTTCCTCCTTCGAGCGACATCTTTGCTTTCATTGCCATCATCCACGCAGGGGCGCCCGGGATTTTAGCGCCCGTCTCGTATGTTTCGGCAGCTGCCTGGTAATCACCGCGTTGCCAGTAGATGTAGCCGAGATGGTAATAAAGTTTCCATGATGAAGGGTTGGCTTCGATGCCTTTGCGGGTTATGCGAATTGCCGAATCCACATCGACTGCTGGAAGCACGATGGCTGCATATTCGTAAGGTTCCAGGAACGACGGATCGAGTGTTGTTGCCGTATCAAGCAATGGTCCCAGCAGTCGCAGGTCGAGGGTGCCCAGGTCGTCGAGAGGAACATCTGGAGGTAGGTCCAACACTTTTTTGCCGACGTACTGGAGCGAACGCATCCAGTACCAATCTGCGACGAGACCATTAAAGCCTAACGACATTCGCTTGGCAGTATTAGCCCCTACATAGAGTTTTTCTTCTTCGATCTTGTGATCGATCGGCGGCTGCCGCTGGTCGATTAATCGCGTCAAAAAGACAACAGAGGTCATTCCGATCACGATCACCATGATCAGAACTAGATCCTGTTGCTTGATGGGTCGTTCGGCCGGCATTTACTTGAAGTTGCGTCTCCCGAGTACAAGTGTCGCTGCTGCAATCGTGATCGCTATATAAACTGCTGCATACAGCATTGAGAGAAGAACAGAGCTACCACTTGGCACCTGCCCGTGTGCTGCGGGAGTGATGTAGCTGTAGTTACTCAAATTCGGCAGCAAGTAGTAGAGCCCAACAAACAGACCGCGACCGACAACGCTTTCCATTGTTGATGCGAGGTTCTTCAGGTCAGTACTGAAGTGTCCGATGATGAAAACGAGAAACGTTAAGAGCGCCGAAAGTGCTGGCGAGGAGAACGACGAAAATAGAAGTGCTACACCGGTGAGGATCATCAACTCAAGATAGATAAGAAAGATCGCAGGCCAAATAGTCAGCGCAAGTGAATCACCACCGCGACCCGCATACAAAAGAGCAAACGAAACTCCCGCTCCCATCACCACCACGTTTACGAGTAGCGTAAGACAAAGCCCTAGATACTTCCCGACAAGAAACTCGCCGCGGCTGACCGGTTTGGAAAAGATGGCATATACAGTTCGGCGTTCAATTTCTTTGTAGACCAAACCAACGCCCACAAAGATGGAGATAAAGACCCCGAATAGCAGCATTGTGCTAAGGCCCAGGTCGACGATGATCTTGCGTTCTTGTCCGGCGGAGAGTTCACCTAAAAATATTGCGCCGCCAATAAGAAGCAGAACGAAGAGAACGAGGTTGTAGAGCACTCGATCGCGAACTGCTTCCAGGAAAGCATTTCGCGCGATAGCTACAACTCGACGCCAGACTGCCGGGGAACCAGACAAAGTTTGTTCTCGAACACTTGCAGAAGAGTCGGTCATGTCCAAATGTCTCGCAGTTTCACCTCCGCAAAGTCTCCGTGGACTCAGCGCTGTCTCACGGCGAGATTATCGCAGAGTCGCTGAGGAAAGATTGCGCAGAGAAGTAATTATCCATCACTAGACCTGAGCCAATGATGCTTGACGAGCAAATCAAACCCTCTACATCTTAATACGACAAGTCGTGTTTCTGATCCGCCGCGGCCAAATCATTTAACACGCTCGACTGGGTGCTAGCTGAGCGTCTGGAGTAAACAGTTACGAGTGCACAACAACCTAACATCAGAATCCACGCCACTGCGCTTACTTTCGCAGCGATAGCAACACGCGGTGGTTCGCGAAAGGCAACCTCAATAGTGCCCGCTTCAGACGGAGCATTCACCAGCAGCAATCCATCCGGTGAAGGACTCGTTGTCAAGGAATGGCCGTTCATTGTTGCGGTCCAATGCGGATAATAATAGGTGTGCAACTTTACTGAACCAGCCGGACCATTTTCTATATTGAATACCCGCAACTCGGGGCGCCACGAGGAAACAGTTGTAACTCTCGATTCAGCTTGTACCTTGTCGTTCATTTTTTCGACTTGCGCCAATTCTTTGGCCCAGATTGGCAGCCAGTCTTTGTAGCTTACTGCGGATGTTATTTCATGGAACGCCGGATCCATGCGGGCGCGCGATATATAAGTACAATCATAAATTACCTCTTTACCAACAAGTCCGAGTGCCAAAACAAAACAACCCATGACTGCCAGGTCGCGCGGCCGCACAGTCTTAAGCCTCTCTTTCCAGTACTCAATACTAGCGCCGAGTACGAGCGCGCTTGCCAGCGATGTAATAGAAAGCCAGCGCCAGGGAAACTGAATTTCAGAAAGTTTAGGAACCACGGCCCAAATCGGAGCGCTCAAAGCCGTCGCCATAAAGAACGAAGCCAGGAGCAGAACTAGCGCTGGTCTGAATCGCGCTTGTGTCTTTTTGAAAATGAGAACAATAGCTGGAAGTGCGAAGCCAAGCACTATAAGACCCATGAAGTTTCCGTACCAGGTATTTAGGTTGGTGAGCGCGCTTGGTGAGAAGAGAAAGTTGTAGCGATAGTTGTAATAGATGTTTTGCTGGACGGAATTTCCCTTGATCCATGATAGTTCAGCAATCATCGTGGTCCAAAAGAACGCGCTGCCGGCCAAGCCGAGAGCGACCGCGCCGGCGAGGCGAGTTAGAGTCGCGAGAATAAACCCTCGTTCAAGTCGGAGCAGTGCGTAAACCGCCAACGATAACGAACCAATCACTCCGGTTGGCAAATGCGTTAAGACAAGGAGCGCATACGTTATCCCCAGGCCACAGACATCGATGGCTTTTCGTCTACGGCAAACTCTTTCGACGAACATGAATGTAAACGGTAAGATCGAACACGCTGCGTATTCCGACAAAAGAGCCGCTTGATAGATTTCAGTCAAGCGATAAGGCGCGATGCTATAGAAAATACCAACCCACATTGAGGTTCGAGGCGCAGCGAACTGTCGACCCCAAAGGTACGCGCCAATTCCACCGATCACCGAAAGAATAATGTATGAGGTGATGGCGGTCCGATACCAGTCGTTAGTGATGGACTGTACGGCTGTGAAGAGGTAGTACAAGCCAGGCGGATAAAAACGAAACCGCGGATCCCCGAGGCCTGCGTTAGATTCAGCCAACCAACCTGGATACCAGTCGCCGGCGCGTATCGATTCATAGAAGGGAATTGCATGGCGAAAATGACTCAACAGATCGCCGCCGTACGGAATTCCCTTGATCACAATTGGCAGCAGCACCACGGCCGATGCAACCATCACCACTAGCAGTGGGAAAAGGTTAGTGCGCCAATGGTTCGAGTCGGTTTGAACCGGAAGATCCATGACTTCGTGTCTGGAGTGATTCATGAAACTAAGACCTTACGGTGTAAATCGTCCGCGCAAGCTCTGTTTTGAACGAACAAAGGCTTCTTAAAAAACAGTAAAGCAAAAATCAGTATGAATCCGAAAAGACTCGCTGGCGTCGCAATCCGAACCCGACTCGGCTCTTGAAACTGCAAAACTACTGACGATGCGTTTTCAGGTACACCCACGAGGATGGCGCCGTCTGTGTCAGGACGCACTGAGAGTTCGCGGCCATTAGAAAACGCTTTCCAGTGTGGATAATAAAACGTACGTACTCGAACCTCGCCTTTGCCGGCGCCTACAATGAATTCACGCCGCTCGGGTTCCCAACGTTCAATCGCAACCTCACGACCTTGTGATTCAACGGCCGTGGTCATTTTCTTAAATGGTTCGTGCACCCAACTAGGCCACCACTGCGAAATACCGGGTGATCCAGGTATATCCTTCAAATTTCCGGCGAACTGGGTTGCATCGAAATTCTGTGCTTCCCGGACGGTGTGTCCGAAGGGAAAAGGCGACTGAGATTGCAATCGAGCCGACGGCAATTAAAGCAAGTGGGCGCCTCTTCCCCTTGGCGATTGATTCCCAGTAAGGCAGCGCAGCCACCATGATGATTGGCACAACCATCGAAGTAACTGCTAACCAGCGCCATGGAAACTGTGTTTGTTGGAGCGTTCGAATGTGATTCCAAATGAAACGCGACACGGGAGTCGCCATCACCAGGGTCAATGCAAGCAAACCGAGCGGTGCCAGTAAGGCGACTCGCTTGGTAGGAGTTAATTCCGGCCTTGTTTTGAACGACCATGCGAGAGTTATCGCCGGCCAGAGCATCGCTAAGGTTAATGCCAAGAGGATATTTGTCCACCAGATGTTTAGATTGTCTGGAGACAACGTCGAGAGGACGAAGTTGATCCGATAGTCGACCGAAGGATCTGGTGCGATGTTGTCGGCTCGAATCCATGCTTGTTCGGCAATGACGGTGGTCCAAAACCGCGAACTTGCAAGTAGGCCCAGGACTATTCCTGTCGAGAGCAGAATACTCGTTTTTACACGTTCGGTTTTTGGCAACCTCAGAAGTGCGTAGGCACCGATGGCCAACGATCCAATCACCGCTAGTGGCAAATTCGTGAGTAGTAGAAGTGCATAAGACAAAGCTAGTCCGGCTATGTCTCGAGTCCGGCGTGACTGGCAAACTTTTTCGACGAAATAGAATGAGAACGGCAAAACCGAAGTCGCAGCAAACTCGGCAAACATCGTTGCCTGGTAATACTGGTTAAGGTGGTAAGGCATGAGGCTGAAAAAGATACCGGCCCACATTGCTTCACGTCGCGGAAAAAGGGTTTTGGCCCATAGATAAACTCCCACGGCACCTATTGCATAAATCACGGTAAACGTAGCGAGTGTACCGACGTACCAGCTCCGGGTGAGAAAACGCATTAATGCGAGGAGGTAGTAGAGCGCCGGAGGATAAAACATAAAACTTGCGTCGCCATAACCGCCGTTTGAATCTTGTAACCACGAAGGATAGAAGTTACCCGACCGCAAAGCGTCGTAGAACGGAAGTGCAAAACGAAAATGGTTGGCGAGGTCGCGATTAGAGGGAACACCAAACACCATTGCCGGAACCATCGCGGCGACTGCAACGGCAACTACGATGACAATTTCCTTGCGTACAGCTAGTAAGCGGGCCGTCATAGTTTTGGCTTGACTTAGATTGAGCGCCCTCGAGCTCATTTGTTTTTGGGTAAGCGAAGGAAAAAAAGGAAGGGGCAGAGAGAGTAAACTCCGCCCCAAAGGGGATTCCTAGTGGAGGGCTAGGTATTAATTGCCCATTACTGCCATTGCGTCGATCGTCGCAACATCACCGGGTGCGCTCATAGTTGTGTCACCGCGAAGAACACCAACGTGGCTGATCGCAAATCGACGCGTACCGGTCTGAGAGACTCCCGTGGTGGTGGCGGGAACTCCATAGGCACCGTATTGAGCTCCGGAGCCAGTACCGCTGACGTCGATGATGTCAAACATGTAGCCGCTCTTGGCCGTGGTGTCAGCCTGGCCCAGTACAGAGTCTACGAGTGATTCATCCATGAGTGCTGCGAGAGAACCAAACGCACCACCGCCGGCTGTTGCTTGATAGGTGGCTTGTGCACTATGGATGGTTCGGATTGAGGACTGCGCAGAACCTTCATTTGCAGATCGACGTGAGGCCAAAAGATTAGGTATTGCGATCGCCGCAATAATTCCGATGACTGCGACTACGATGAGTAATTCAATTAGAGAGAAGCCTGATTGGCGCTTTTTTGTCATTCTCACTTAACGCTCCTTCTGTTGTGCAAAGGATCATTCGCGCCACGCGATTTTTCTTAATATCGTGCGCACACCACGCGAAAACCACTGAAGGTAACAACAAGGACCGTGCCACACGTTTTGAACGTAATTGGCCCAAACAAGTTGAAAACTCTAGGGAAATTGAAGACTGATAAGAACAATTCTGGCCTATACAACGAGTCTGACAATTTTCGTCAAAACTATTCACGCTTTTTGTCACACCACAAGTCAGTAAAAAGAAAAGAGGAAGTGAGTTCTGACACTCACTTCCTCTTTCAGTTAAGCGATTGGACGACTACTTAGTTACCCAAAGCTGGCATAGATTCTACATCCGCTCCGTCTGTAGGAGCACTCAATGTTGTATCGCCTCTGAGCACGCCCGTCTGGGTGATACCGAAGCGTCGCGTTCCCGTTTGCGAAACGCCTGTCGTGGTCGCTGGAACACAGTGGGCAAAGAAAGTTGCAGTAGCACCGCTACCGCCAATGCCGTCAACAGTGAATACGTAACCACTCTTGGCTGTGGTATCGGCCTGGCCGAGTACTGAGTCGATCAAGTGCTGATCCATCATCTCGTCGAGAGTTCCAAAAGAGCCCGCGCCGGCCGTTGATTGATAGGTGGCATTGGCACTGAAGATCGTGCGAATCGATGATTGCGCTGAGCCCTCATTGGCGGCGCGACGTGATGCGAGCAGGTTAGGAATCGCGATGGCAGCGATAATGCCAATGATCGCAACAACGATCAGAAGCTCGATCAGTGAAAAGCCTTCTTGGCGTTTGGTGTTCATCAGTAAGTAATCTCCTTGAGAGACGGTTTCGGGATGGTTTCTCGGGCCTTCGCGTCTAATCCTAAGTCGCGCAAAACGCCACAGGGTTTGTTTTACAAGGATTGTGCCACTGGATTTCCTGTTGTCGCTTTGCAAAACGCTTTGGAAAACGGTTCCTGGTCGCTGAACCCTGATTTTAGTCGGCGCCTAAGTGACAATTCGTGACACTGAACCGGCGCCATTTTTTGTCACTTGCTGCCGGACATTAGGAAGACAAAAACAAAAAGGGTGGAGTCGATTGACTCCACCCTTCAATGTTTGTGTTAGCTCTTACTAACTAGTTACCAAGAGCTGGCATTCCTTCAACTGCAGCACCGTCTGATGGTGCACTCAGTGTGGTGTCGCCGCGGAGCACGCCCACTTGGGTGATGCCAAAGCGACGGGTACCAGTCTGAGATACGCCAGTCGTGGTGGCTGGGACAGCGTGAGCGTAGAAGGTTGCGGTCGCACCGCTACCACCCAAGCCGCCAACTAAGAAAACGTAACCGCTCTTGGCGCTGCTAGCCGTGGTGGCTCCGCCAAGCACTGAGTCGATTAAGAAGTTGTTCATCAGGGCCGACTGTGCCCCGAAAGCACCGTTACCGGCAGTTGCCTGGTAGGTGGCCTGTGCACTGAAAATTGTACGGATTGAGGATTGTGCCGAGCCTTCGTTTGCGGCGCGACGTGAAGCGAGAAGATTGGGGATCGCGATTGCGGCGATGATGCCGATGATCGCAACCACGATGAGAAGTTCGATCAACGAAAAGCCTTCTTGGCGTTTGGTAGTCATTCTAGTTGCGTGCTCCTTAAGAGAAATTAGAGAGTTGCTAATCTCGCGCCACCGGCTTCCGTTCATTAATGATGCCGCGCAGAACGCGAAGTGTCCGCTACTTACTTAACAACCAGTGTGCCAATGGACTTCGAGTTCAAAAGAGGCCGAAATATTGGGCTTTTTTCAGTTGTTAGGAATCGTCGGATTGGTCCAGCTGATTAATGACGATTTATGGCAGGGGCTAACTGACGGATTGTGGCAGTCGGGCTTTGTACAAAAAGTGGAAATACTTTATGGAACGAGCAGAATCATTTTCCAGTTTTCATTTGACAGTAGTCAGTTATCAGTTCTGTGAGTTGTGAGCCGCTAGTATTCAGTGTTACCACCACTGATCAAGTCAACTGACAACTGAAAACGTCAAATGATAATTGGAAAATGCTTCAGTTACTTTCACCAGCACCGGCGGCGAGTTCCTCTTCGTCATCCGATCGCCTGCGAGGAGCCGGATCAGTAGCTCGCCGTCGCGGGGTCGAATCCGGTCCGCGCCGTTCGTCGCGCATCTGGGCCGTTAAACCCCGAATGCCGTGCTTGTCGAGTAAGTGCCTGAGTGAACGCACTGACAGACGTAGTAACTCAGAAGCGTTTGTTTGGTTTCCACTTGTCCTGCGGAGAGCCTCGACCAGGTAAGACTTCTCCAACTGATCGAGATGTGCGGTGAGATTAATACCTTCGTCGGGAAACTCCATTGCTTCCGCAACGCGATAGGGATTGTAATTAGTGACTTTTTCTGGCAGTCGTTCAGGTTCGATCGTAGCGGTGTGTTCGAGGGCGACTGCTCGTTCGATCGTGTGCTCAAGTTCACGGACATTTCCAGGCCATGAGTATCTTTCCAGTAACCGCATCGCATTCTCACTGATCGACAAACTTCGTCCCGTTGGCTTGCAGAACTTTTCCACGAAGTGCGTGGCCAACTCGGAAATATCTTCGGAGCGTTCTCGCAGTGGCGGCAGCTCGATTGGAATTACCGAGATTCGATAATAAAGGTCTTCGCGGAACGTACCTGTCGAGACCATGCTGGCCAGGTCGCGATTTGTGGCGGCAATTACCCTTGTGTCGACCTGCAACTCTTCGGTCGCCCCGACTGGTCTGACCTTTCTTTCCTGAAGAACACGCAGCAGTTTCACCTGCATCGCCGGCGACATCTCGCCAATTTCGTCAAGAAAGATCGTTCCACTATTTGCTGCTTCGAATAGACCCTTGCGATTGGCATTGGCCCCGGTGAAGGAGCCTTTGATGTAACCGAAGAGCTCCGACTCGAGCAGGGTTTCGGTGAAGGCTCCGCAGTTAACGGATACAAATGGACGCTCGGCGCGTGGGCTCAAGTCGTGAATAGCGCGCGCTACCAATTCCTTTCCAGTTCCTGATTCTCCCGTGACGAGTACCGTCGATTGGACCTGCGCCACAGTTTCAATCATCTGATACAGCGACATCATTCGTGCGCTGCGACCGATGATGTTGCCGAGCTTGCCGCGTGAACGTTGTCCTTGAATTAATGCCTTGTTCTCTTCAAGTAGGGCTTCCTTCTCACGAATCAGCGAAACCTTGACGAGTGCTCGAGCAATGGTTTCTTTCAAAAGATCGTTATCGAACGGCTTCTGAACAAAGTCAAAAGCTCCCAGCAGGAAAGCTTCACGCGCTGTGTCGACGTTTGCAAACGCCGTCATCATGATGACTTCGAGATCGGGCAGTAACTCGCGTGCCGCTCGCAGTAGTTCGACTCCGCCCATGTCCGGCATGCGAATGTCCGACAACAAAACGTCTGCAGGTTCTTCGCGAAGCATCGTCATCGCTTCATTGCCGTTTACCGCAACACGAACAGTGTGTCCTTCACGCTGCAGCAAGTGCGTCAGGAATTGCCGCATTCCCAGTTCATCATCCGCGATTAGCAGTTTTGCCATAGTCGAAAATTAAAGGCGTTGATTAGGTTGATAGGTTGCTGTCTGTTGGCTCAATCGAATTCGTCGCAGGTAGTTCGACGGTAATTGTTGTGCCCTGTTCTTCGCGACTTCGTACGTTGATTGTACCACCATGGTCGCGGATGATTTGATAAACAATTGAAAGGCCCAGGCCTGTGCCGCCTGTGGTTGATGAAAACGGTTCAAACAGATGTTCGACCTGGTCTGGCGTCATTCCGCGTCCGGTATCTGAAAATGCGATACGAATTCGACTGTGCGAGTTTTTTTCCAGCCTGGCAGTTAACGTTCCGCCGTCGGGCATTGCTTGAAGCGCGTTCCGGGCCAGGTTCCAAAACACTTGTTTGAGTTGTCCCTCATCTGCCTCGGCGATCAACGGTGTGTCCGGAAGTTCTTCTACAACCTTCTGGGATTCGAGTATCTCCGGACTATGTTTTAGCAAGGCAAAAGTCTGATGAAGAAGGTCGCCAAGGTTGACTCGTGTGGGAGTCAGCGAGCGTGGACGCGCATAGTTGAGAAAGTCAGTGATGATGCGGTTGAGCCGATCGGATTCGCGAAGGATAATCTCCATCAACTCTGTTTGCGATGAGTCGTTATCCATTTCAGCTCGTAACATTTGGATGGATCCACGCATCGCCGCCAGGGGGTTCCTAATCTCATGCGCTATCGACGCTGCCATTCTTCCGATTGCCGCCAGTCGATCCTGGCGCCGCGACGTCTCTTCAAGAGCGCGTACCTGGGTCAAGTCTTGAAAAGTGATCACCATCCCGGTCGTTTCATTCGACTCGGAAAACAGCGGGGCGATACTAAAACCCAGGCGGAGTCTGAGACCCTCCGGTGTGAGACAGTCGGTCTCGTAGCGCGGACTTGGTTCGCCTGACTTGGAAGCGCGAAGCGATTCGCTCATGTGGTGGCCTTTGATCTCACCGAAGAAGATCGAGGCATCCTTGCCACGCACTTCGTCTTCCTGGAAGCCGGTAATTTCTCGAGCCGCCGAATTGAAAGTGTAAATGCGACCTTCCAAGTCGGTAGTGACAACTCCGGAACGAATTGACTCGACGATGCGCTCATGCAGCGCTCGAAGGTTTGCCAACGACTGAGTGGCTTCGAGCAGACTCAAGTCTGATCGAGATTGGCGTTCGGCTAGCCGGGCTGATAACAGTCCAACGACGAAGAACGCGACATCGAACATTCCAACCGACTGAATTGTTTCCGACAGCGAAGCTTCACCAAAACGAGCAACTTGCGGATGGCCCCAAAACGTCAGCGCAAGCGCGCAAACAGTAAAAGCGACAGCGCAACCGACTGAAGCAACAACCGCATCGCGTGCGCCAAGGAACAAACTCGAAACGGCGATTATTACGATATATAGTGCAATGTAAGGCGAGTGAATGACGTCAGAATTCCAGACGAGCCAGGTGACCAGGAGGATGTCGATGGTAAGTTGGAATTTTGCCTGGAGGATAATATTTCGAGAAAGCCGGAGGATTACAGAATAGATGATCGTCAATCCTGCGACGATTGAAATGAGCACCAGGCTTTTGGCGGGAGCATGTTGTGAATCTCCTGCTCGATTCCACAGGAGTGCGATTACGAACAGCAGGAGCGCCGTGAACAATCGGGCGACGATTAACCAGCCGAGTTTGGAACCAGCCGACCGGGCGGCTGCACTCGTGTTCTCCGGATGCGTCATCGGCTTGAAAGCCTATCACAAGCCGCGACAGTTGAGGCAGAGAGTTCGTAGATAGGTCGTTGTCCACAGATGACGCAGACGATGTAGATTTCTTACAAGCTGAACACTCAGCGACTTTTATTAATCTGAGAAACATAGCGATGAGCCAACTTTTTCGGTTTTCTGATTCCGTGAGGCGAGATCCAGCCATCGAGGTCTGGATGCAAGATCATTCGGGTGAACTGGGTGCAATCGCTCAGCAGTGGTTCGAGGTTATGCGCGACTGCGGAGAAGATGTCCGAGAGCTACTTCATGATGGCCACCCGACTGCGTGTGTAGGTGATGCAGCATTCGCCTACGTTAATGCTTTCACAGCACACGTTAATGTCGGTTTCTTTCGGGGAGCAGAGATTGCCGATCCTGAAGGTCTGTTGGAAGGCACGGGCAAATTCATGCGACATGTGAAGCTCAGACCTGAAAGTCACGTCGATTCCACAGCGCTACGAAAATTAATCGAAACTGCTTACGTTGATATGAAGGGACGACTGAAGTAACTAGGGTTTCGCTTGCTTAAACGGAATTTGATAGTCAACTAAGTTCTGGCAAGGCTTTAGCTCAAGTTCAACTTTCTCACGTTCAGCGTCGCGCTGAAGCCTTGAGCGAGTTTCTCCTTCATCAGGCAGCCTAAGTTTTGTAAGTGTTGGTCTAACGTTGTCGAGCGCAGGTTGAACCACTACCCGGTACCGTCCTGGCGGGACATTATTGAACGCGATTGTCTTGTCGGTAGCGATCGGCGACGCAAAGTATCGCATGAGGTCCTGCGAGCCTTCGCGTTCAGCGGGTAGCAGGTAGACGTACAATCTTCCAGTTATCGAACTTTCTTCCGTCGTTACTTCACCACGCACTGAAGCCGCTCCTTCAGTGAAGGTAACAACTAACCCGGTCAGACGCTCTCCCGATCGCAATCTGGTCCAATTCAACATCAGATCTCTAGAGGCGTTTGGGACACTACTGGATTGCTTGGGTTTTGTTGCGGCGCCCGGCAAAGCTGGCAAGGTGATCGATCTCAAGTACCAGTACTTAGCAAACTGTCTCGCGATGATCTGGTACTGACCGGCAACAAGGTTTTGTAGAGTCAAATCACCCTGTGCAGTGGGATAGACTGGTCCTCCAATTGCCCAAATGAACTGTGGACGATCCTTTGTTGATTCCTTTTCATTGTGCCACGCAGAAATGAGTGTCTCAGTTACTACCGCCTTCTTCTTACCTTTACACTCTTCCGCTTTTGACTCTTCCAGCACCACACGGCCGCTGATTGACCCCAGTGGTTTAGTTGTGAGCTCCAAATTGGTAACGTCGGTACCGCGTACGGTTATTCGTTTCGGTTCGGAAATGTGCAAGCCTCCCGGCAGAAACGACTGGGCAGTGAGATAGTACTCACCATCAGCAACACCGCTAATGCTGAATCCGCGAACACCTGGAAGAATATAAACTGCCTCGTTCAATTGAGAACCGCCTTCAAGTGTCGAAGTCATCATGATTGACGACCCGTAAGGCTCGGTCGTTACTGGACCAATCACGTTTCCACTAACAACGCGCCCGGACTCGCCACGATACCGAATGTCGACGTCCCCGGTTTCTTCACCTGCAACAACACTGACTTCCGAAGCCGTATCACGAACTGAGGCAGGCGAATATGTCGGGGCGTCGTTGTCGTAGGGTCCATCGGTCAAGTTCGAGCCGCCTCCCGCAAAAACGAGGTAGGTGCCAGTCGGCAATCCATAGATCCGATAGTTTCCGCGATCGTCAGTGCCGCGATTTCTCGTCGCGGCGCCATAACGAGATGGCTGACCATTTCCATCACGGATCATCTGGACACGTACCATTACTCCGACCACCGGAGTACCAGTTGACGTCGTCACCGTTCCAGAAATCACTCCGCCCTTAATCAATACAATATTGATATCGTCACCTACGCGATACGAGGTCGCCTGAGTGCTATCTCGATCACGAGGCGCCGCCGTGTAGGCTACGAGTGAGGCCGAAGCGAGGTAGACTGCCGAACTCAAACCGGTCACCCGAAATTTGCCATCTCGATCGGTGAATACGTTTTGCGGAGGTGTTGCCGATGCGAATGTTCGAACAGTAACTAGAGCATTCTGGAGTGGTTCACCAATCTCGTTTACAACCCTTCCCGTAATGATTCCTGTGCTGTTGTTTTCAGGATCTGTTGTCCTGGTGGTCTGAGCAAACGCACAGGTGGTGATGAGTACGACAAGGATAGAACTCTTGATGAGGAATTTCATGACGTGCATTTAGTTTCAGGGATTCACCGGCAACTCCAGAGTCAGCAGTACCTCGCTAACAGTACCCTCACTGACGCTGACCTGTTGTTTTGTTTCTGCATGGTTTGGGCGAGGGCCGGGAATGCTCACAAATGCGTGTACTTCATAGGTACCATCAGGTAATCCCTCGGCGACAAAATGTCCACGCGCGTCAACTACCGCCATCTGAATGCGCGCATCCTTCGCAACATTTCTAATCTGCACGTTGAACCTTGCCGAGGCAGGCAACTCACCAGCAGATAACCTTACTACGCCGCGAATGGTTCCGGATGTGTACTTGAGCACAACGCGCACGCCGGTAATGTTCTCGTCCCCTTTAACCTCTAGACCCCGACTCTGCACGATGCCATCGCGTTCCACTCGCGCTACTGACAGACCATTTGCCAATCCGCCTGCATAAATTGAGCCAACCGAGAATTCAGCGAGCCCACGCTGCAAGCCAAACATCTGAAAGTTTCCATCGGAGCTTACGCGAGCAGATTCCGCCCAGGCACTGGTGCCCTCGTTAGTAACTGAGGCGTTCAAAAACAGTGGTCCAAACTGAGTTAGAGAAGTTTTTGGTTGCAGTGTTTCGACAACTACTATTCCCGACACACTGGCTTTACGAACGGCCTTAACCAGCAAGTCAGTGATTTCTCGATCTGTGATGACAAAGGTTGTGTTCTCGGCGCGTAAGTCACCGCTGTTAGGACCATCGGTAATCACTCCATACTTACCAGCAACAAGATCTTCAAACTTGAACTGCCCATTTTTGTCTGAAGTTGCGGTTTCAGATGAGGATTGCGCACCGCCCTCTTGCACTCGTTGCAATCTCAATCGCATCTGAGGCACAGGCTGGTTGTTGGTTGTGTTTACGATTCGTCCGCTCACATCAAAGCGCTCATGTGAGTCGTCCTTCACTTCAATGGTTATGTCGACGCCTTTAACCTCAGCTCCCTCGCTGACCTCCACAAACTCTGCCTTCTCAGAACGAGTAGTTGCCGGAAAAAAGGTCTCTTCAAAAGGTGACGAGCGGAGTGCCGATGAACGCGGCGGTGTGACCGCAACTTTGTATTTCCCTGGCGGCAGACCGAAGATTCGGTAGATACCGCGGTCGTCTGTTTCCGAGGTGGCGAGTTGGTTTTCCGGTTGGGACGATCGCAGGACCACTTGCTGTGCAATCAAGGGTCGATTCCCGGAAAGAGTCGTCACCTTTCCTGTAATTACGCCGCCGCGAGACAATGCAAAATCAATGTTCTCGATGATCTCGCCGTCTGAGAGAATCAAAACTCTTGGCCGAGAACTGTCAGTCCAGAACTCTGGAGCTTCAGGCGATACTTGATAGGTACCGCTTGGAATGTTCGAGATAGAGTAATTACCGTCTTGATCAGACCGCCCGCGGTACGTAGGAGGTCGTCCACTATTTGAATTCATCAGGCGAACCCTGATGCCCACACCTGCGACTGGCTGACCTTTCAAACTAGTGTGACCCTTAACGGTGTTCGACGGAGAATTGCTGGTTGCAGTAGTTTGAGAATTTGCAGTGACAATGCAAATCGATAGGATGAAGAGGGAACCAACAGCTCGGAAGGTTGGGAGTTTCATGTGCATAAGATTCGATGGCTTCGATCAGCTGGAGGGGAGACCCAGTGAGATCATTTGAATCCAGGTTAGAGCACGATTTTGAAGTTGCCGGATGATAACACCTCGCGAGTATTATTAGTAAGGTGAGCTCGTTACGATACCTGTCATAGCCGAGAACATTCAGGGCTACGAAATCTAACCAACGCTTGCAGCGGACTCGGCATAACGGAACCAGGCAGTACCTTTCCTGGAAGCTGGGGAAGAGTTGTTGGCACCATCTGAGTAATCCGCTAGTCTGTGGAGAAATCCGGTTTTAAATAGTTTGGGGCTTAATTCGTTGTGAATGCTTGGCGTCGAATCGCAATAGAGGTAGTCGATGAGCATCAACAAACCGATGTCAAAAATCCGACCCGAATTACCCCACCGCGCTGAGGGGCAAGTTAGATGACGACACTTGATGCGATTGACTTCAACCTGTACCTGGTTACGTGTTTCGACGCATCAGCCTGCACCGAGATCCTCGCAGAGTTGGCGTGCTCGCCTGATAACAGGGCTCCCGTCTATGGCGCTAGCGGCAAGGCGGGTGCCGTCGACGAGCGGGTGCGAAAGGTCGCGCAGCTTTCTCCTTCACAAGAAACGGTTGAGCGCGTAAAGCAAAGACTCCTTGAGGTTCGGGAGGGGGTCTCGGCGTACTTCGGGATTAGCCTCACAAGCTGTGAAGACCCGCAGTTCCTTCGCTATCGCGAAGGAGATTTCTTTGTTGCGCATCAGGACGGCAACACGGGATTGATACAGAGCGAACGTGAGCAGTCGCGCAAGATTTCGGTGGTGATCTTCCTTAACGAGCAGTCGACTCCTTTCGAGGCGGGCTCCTATGGAGGCGGCACGCTAGTGTTCACCGAGTGGCGTCCGGACCACCGTCGCGGGAAGTACGAATTGCCCGGAGAAGGCGGGATGCTAGTCGCTTTTCCTTCGGAGACGACACATGAAGTCACCTCGGTCGAGTGGGGGGAGAGGTATTCAATCGTTAGCTGGTATGGATGAGCGCGCCTTGCAGACATCACATCCTAACGTCACTAGAACGCGGATGATCCGGCTTCCAGCGCACTCGCAATGAGCGGGCTTCTTTGTTAAGTTGCGTGAACCAGTAAAGTGAATTTAACGGGCAGTGGCAACAAGGAATAAAGGTGGAGTTGGGGCTAATACAATGAGAGTAGTTTTCTCGTTACTTATATTGTGTTCGTTTTGGATCACTCCGATCCTGTCACAAACAAAAACGGATAGAGATCGTGCTGAGTTGGTTGGACCAGTAAAAAAGGTCGAAGCCTATCTCGTTGACTTCGACATGAAAGAAGGCAGCTCAGTTGAGAAAAAGCGCCGACCCTGGTACAGCACGACTTACAACAATGAGGGAAACCTTTTAGAGAAGGTTTCATACGACCAAACTGGCGCGATCAGTGAAAAGTTAATTCACACTTATGATGCGCAGGGTCGAAATACAGGGTATGAGGAATACTCAGCCATCATGGATAAGAGTTTAAGTATTCCGCGCCGTCATCTTTACAAGTTGGATGATGAAGGCCGCAAAGTTGAATACATCGTTTTTGAGTCTGACGGAAGTGTCGGCACACGATTCGTCTATAAGTATGATGCCAGCGGAAATCTGATTGAAGACAGTTGGTTCGCTCACACGGGGCTGCTCGGTGGCAAGAGTGTCTATACCTTTAATGAGAAAGGTAAACCAACCACTCAAGCCGCTTACTCCGGTGATGGCACTCTGAACTGGAAGAATATTTCAAAGTATGACGACCAGGGAAACAGAACGGAATGGCTTCAGTATCATGGAGAGATCCTCAGGTACAAGATAACTTCCAGCTACGACAATAAAGGAAGAATTCTCGAGAACGAAACCTTTGAATTCAATGGCAACCCAAACGTGCATACATCACACGCACCTGAACCGGGTAAAGTGGTCTACACCTACGACGACGAGAAAAGAACAAAGGAAATAGCAACTCATAAAGTCGACGGAACGTTGAAGAGCAAGGCAGTTTATGCGTATGACGAACGAGGAACTGAAGTTGGATTGACGCAGTTTAATGGAGACGGCTCACCTAAAAACTTTGAGATTCAGTGG
>JADMIO010835333.1_pt1 | contig 69474 bp, 68 predicted proteins | sample 8958161 | NCBI WGS metagenome assembly JADMIO01 (sample SAMN16585339, study PRJNA669376) | soil metagenome | isolation source: Crop rotation soil | place: USA: Cullars Rotation, Alabama | collected 2011 | reverse complement strand
CGCGACAACTTGTCCACGTGGAATTCTAAGCTTAGGATCCCAATGTGCTGGAAAGAAAAGCCATGTTAGACGGAGTAGAGGTCTATGTCCCACAGGACACAGAAAAATATTTGCAGCGCTACTATGGAGACAACCTCGCTCCAGCAAAAGTTTTCGATGCGGCCACAGGGCAATATGAAAAAGATCTGAGCCATCCTTATTGGCAAAAGTCGTATGTGCATTAGAAAGTATTGACTTCACAAAAGATAAAAGAGTAAAACTTCCTCCCATGACTTCCAAAAAAGCCCTTAGCGTAGGGATGATTGCCCTCATCAATGTGGCCGCTGTATGCAATATCAAGAATTTTCCGCTCCTGGCCGAGTACGGCCTTTCAGTCATTTTTTTTCTGATCCTCTCTTCTTTGTTTTTCTTCCTGCCTGTCTCTCTTGTTTCCGCCGAATTAGCCAGTGCTTGGCCAGATCGAGGAGTCTACTCTTGGGTCAAGGAAGCCTTTGGGCCCAAATGGGGATTTTTAGCCATCTGGCTTCAGTGGATTGAAAACGTCATTTGGTATCCAACAATCTTGTCTTTCATTGCAGCTACTTTTGCCTACATGATCAGCCCCTCTCTTGCAATGAACAAAATCTACGTACTTTCTGCTGTTTTGATCACTTTTTGGAGCATGACTTTTATCAATTTTTTAGGCATGCACGTCTCTGGATGGATCAGCTCTCTTTCGGCCATGCTGGGCACAATCATCCCTATTGCCCTGATCATTTTGCTCGGCGGATGGTGGATTTTTTCAGGACACCCTTCGCAGATTGTGTTTAGCATGAATAATCTCATTCCAGATCTTGGCTCTATCAACCAGCTCGTCTTGTTATCTGGAATTCTTTTAGGGCTTGCCGGAATGGAGATGTCAGCCGTTCACGCCAAAGACGTAGAAAATCCCCGAAAAAATTACCCCAGAGCAATTGCCTTATCTGCCATCTTAATCCTCCTTTTTTCTTCCTTTGGCGCGCTAGCTATTGGATCGATTGTCCCAAAGGAACAAATCCAACTGGCCTCTGGAGGCATGGAAGCTTTTCGCTTTCTCTTTAAAGCACTTCATGTTGAGTGGGCCACCGGCCTTGTCGCAGCAGTGACTACTTTTGGAGCTCTTGGCATGATGAGCACCTGGATTGTAGGCCCTAGCAGAGGACTTTTGGCTACAGCGCAAGATGGCGATCTTCCTCCTTTTTTTCACAAGCAAAATAGAAAAGAAATGCCCACAAACATTTTGCTGACACAGGCCATCATCGTAACTGTTTTATCCCTCGTCTTTTTATTCATGCCTTCTGTCAATAGCTCTTACTGGATTTTAGTCGCTCTGGCCTCCATCCTCTACATGGCCATGTACATCCTGATGTTTACAGCCGCTCTTCGCCTTCGCTACACAAAACCACATGTGCAAAGAAGCTACCAAGTTCCCGGAGGAAATAAAGGGCTTTGGTTCGTCTGTTTGCTGGGAATTTTCGGCTCTCTCTTTGGATTTTTCATCGGGTTTTTCCCTCCAAGCCAGCTAGACACAGGAAGTTTAATCTCCTTTGAAAGCTTCCTTATCGGAGGCGCCCTTCTTTTCTGCAGCCTGCCATTCCTGATTTACCGCCTCCGCAAACCCCACTGGAAAAAAGTGATGAATTGATTTTATAGCAGGATGATAGGATGGCCAGGATAAAAAATAAGATAATCTCTTCTATCCTGGCCATCCTATCATCCTGCTGTTTTTTTAAAGCCAGACCAAAGCGTGACGAAACTACGATTGACGACACGCCCTAAAAACCAAACCTACCTTGCCAAAAACCGTCTGAACCACCATGATGAAAAATCATGAAAAAGTACTTTCTCACGGGCCTTGCGACCCTTTTGCCACTAGCTCTTACGATTTATATAGTCCTTTTTGTGGTTCGCTTTTTGACCCACCCGTTTGTTGGAATTATGACGAACCTTCTCACCCGTATCCCGGTGCATCTTCCGTTCGTATCTGTACAGATTTTGCGGACAATCAGCCAAATCCTAATCTTAATAGGCCTTGTCGCTTTTACCGTTTTTTTAGGACTTTGCGCCCGTTGGTTTTTTCTGAACGGATTTGTAAAGCTAGGAGACCGGCTTCTAGGAAAAATTCCTCTCGTCAATAAGGTCTACAAAACCAGCAAAGACATCATTCAAACCCTTTTTTCTACGGACCAAAACTCCTTCAAGCAGGTCGTCATGGTCCCTTTTCCTTCCAAAGGATCTTCCTATTGTTTAGGACTTGTGACAAAAAAATCGCCAACGACTTGCAGCAGCCAGCTTCAAGATGAAATGCTCTCTGTCTTTATTCCAACCACTCCAAATCCCACGAGCGGCTATTTGATCATGAGCCCAAAATCTGAGCTGATTTTCCTCGAAATGAAAAGCGAAGAGGCGATCAAATATGTAGTCTCTTGCGGCATGATTCAGCCCACTTCAAAAGAGGCCTCTTGAAAAAGTACCTGATCACGGGTCTCATCATTTTGCTTCCGGTGGCCTTTACATTGATGGTCATGGTTTTTTTATTCAATTTTTTCACGACCCCTTTGCTTCCTATTGTTACTGGACTCATTGATCGCTTGCCCTTTGTTTTGCCAGAAGAGGTGAATCTATTTTTCTCACGCATCCTCTCTCTCATCGCCCTTTGCCTTCTTATTTTAGTTTTAGGAGTCATCGCTCGCCATTTTCTTTTCAAACACCTGCTCCAAGGAGCCAACCATTTTTTCCTTCGAATTCCTTTTGTAAAAGGTGTTTATAAAATCGTAAAAGATGTCACCTCTGCCCTTTTTTCCACAGATGGAAAGCAAGGGTTTAAAGGGGCTGTTATGGTCCCTTTTCCTGAAAGGCCCCATTTTTGCATCGGCTTTAGCTCTGGCAAAGCAGCAGCAGAATGTGAAAAAAAAGCAGGCAAGCAACTAGTCGCTGTCTTTTCTCCAACAGCTCCTCACCCCATTTCTGGCTTTTTATTCCTGGTCGATCCCAAAGATGTCTATTCTTTAGACATGACTAAAGAAGATGCTCTAAAATACCTTATCTCTTGCGGCATGATCGTTCCTGAATCGGACGCAAGCTCATGAATGCAAGTTCTCCAACAAGAGTCGTTTTTTTCCAGATCAATGAACCAAAAGCAAAACTCCTCAGACTGGTTGAAATGGCCACGTTCCATTTTGAAAGAAAAGAGCCTTTTTTAATCTTGGTGGAAGAAGAAAAGACCGAGCAGTATGTCGATGAACTTTTATGGAAACTTCCTCCAACCAGCTTTTTACCCCATGCAGTCGTGGACAAAGAAAGCCAAGATTTGATTGCGATCACTCGTCATAAAAAAAATATGAATCAGGCCCGATTTGCCTTTAATCTTTGTTCTACCCCCCTTCTGATTGAAGGCCCTTTTAAAATTATTTATGACTTTGAAGACATTACGTCTTTGAATAAGAAACACTTATCAGAGCTTCGCTTTGATGCCTATAAAAAATCTGATTGGCTCATCGAAGCACGCTATTCTTAAAAACAATATTCTTAAAAACTCTTGCTTATTGCTCTTCTTTTTTCTATAATCGTCCCCTTTTTGAGGAGTATCCCTATGACCCGCATGAGTAAACAAAGCGAAAGAAGAGCCATTTCCTATAAACGCCCCCGTCCCCCCTCTCCTAAAACTGGCCGAAAAAGAGACGCTCTGCAATTTGGCTATAAACCCCATGAAAACGCAGTTGAAGCTGCCTCTGGCCGCTTCATCCCTAAAGTGAGAACCCCATGACCAGACATTCTAGCTATGGCAAATCGAGTAAAGGTGTAAAAAAAAGAAACGTCCTTAAGCGTTTTGAGCGAGTCGACGCTCTTCGAAAACTTGGGCGGTGGGTCGATGGAAAAAGCACTAAAGTGACTGGTCTTCCAAAAACCCCTTCCGTTTGAAAATTCACCTCTACACAAAATACGATTTGCAAAAGCAGTTTCCTCTCAATAAGGGAGCTGCGAAGAGTCTTGTCAAGGCTCTTTTGCAGTTTTTATACCGAGACAACTTGAAAAATCGGGAATTTGGCAAGGAAGCTGCTGAAAATTTTGGCCTGGAGCGAGCGACCATTGCTGGTAAGCAAGGCGCGAGTGAAGGGCAAAATTTTCATGCAAAGCTGACGACGCCAAAAACCGATTTTTCAAGTTGTTTCGGTACATGCTCTCTTCACAAAGAAGTTAGCCTCTATTTTGTCTCCGTCTCTCGAATTTCCAAGCTTCACGAGGAATTTTTCCAAGACCCGAGTCCCACCGACTGTATCTCTTTTCCTTTGAATGGGGATCATCTAGGAGAGATTTTTGTGTGCCCAAAAGTCGCCATCGAGTACGCAGCTAAACGGGGCTTAGACCCTTATCAGGAACTTACTTTATACGTTGTTCATGGGATCTTGCACTGCCTTGGATTCGATGATCTAGAACCATCTCAAAGAAGAACCATGCGAAAAAAAGAAAAAGCCTGTATGGAATTTCTTAAGAACCATAAACTCTTTTTAAAGCCGTGAATCTGTTTTTTTTTCTAGCCATTTTTTTTCTCTTCGGCTCTCTCATCTTATCCATTTGCATGACAGCCATTTTGCGCCTCGGCAAGTTTAAGGCAAAAGAAGCCCTTCGCTCTCCTAACCTCTTTTTTTTTCGCTCCCTTCTAAATGCTCTATTCACAAAACACGAGTGGGAAAACCTTTATTTTTCTATTTCTCTTACCAAACAGGTTTTACAACTTGCCTATGGCCTGAGCGCTTTTTTTTATTTGGCCCATTTTTCTCTAGAAAAATTTTCTTGCTTCGCTCTGATCATTGGAGTCTCTGTAGCGCTTGATTACGCAGTCCGAATAGCTGCCAGCGTTTGGAGTAAGCAAATGCTCAAAGCAAGCTCCTTTGTTGCCTCTTTGTACTTGATGTTGCCCTTCCCACTCATTGTTGCACTTCTGCAAATAGGGAAAAAGTTTTTAGGTAAAGTATCGATTGGAGGAGAGTCTTTTGCGAGTAAGACAAAACTTAGAGAACTCATCCGAGAATCTGATTTACACCAACATCTTGATCTGTCGGATCAAAAACTGATCAGCTCTTTCGTCAATTTTAAAGAAAGAGTGGCCAAAGAAGTCATGGTCCCAAGAATCGATCTATTTGCTCTTGCTGAAGAGACGAGCATTCGTGAAGCGATCACCCTTTTTGCTGCAGAAGGCTATAGTAGAATCCCGGTTTATCGAGAAACCCTTGATCAAATCAGCGGCGTTGTTCTCTACAAAGATCTTCTCAAATACTATGCAAAACCAGACAAAAATCTCGAAGAACCTCTAGAAAAACTAGCCAAGCCCGTTCTCTATGCTCCAGAGACGAAAAAAATCACCTCCCTTCTACAAGAATTTCGAAACCAACAAATCCACATGGCCATCATCGTCGATGAGTATGGAGGAACTGAAGGGATCGTGACGATCGAAGATATCCTGGAAGAGCTTGTGGGAGAAATCGAAGATGAATACGACAGCAAAGACAAAGCAGAGTTTTGGGAGCTTCCAGAGGGAGGATGGGCAGTCGATGCAAAAATGAGCATCCTGGCCATTGAAGAGCAGCTAGGAATCCATATCCCTCCTAGCCCCGAATATGAAACCATCGGCGGCTATGTCTTTCATTGCGCAGGAACCATTCCCAGCAAAGGCTGGCGCCTCTCCCACGACAATTTTGACCTCGAAGTTCTCTCCTCAAACGAGCGCTCTTTGAAAAAAATCAAACTCGTCCGATCCAAACCTAAGTAGATATGTCTATTGTTGAATCCTTCTCTAGCTGAGATATAGTCATTTAAATTATATTTTTCACTTTGGGCCAGCGTGAAAGCTGACAATAAATCAACGATCGCAAACGCCTCTGTATTGAGTTAATACAGAGGCGTTTGCGATCGTTGATTTTTGACGCTTTGACGCGGTCTAAATTGAAAAATATAACTTAAATGACTATAAACATGTCGGGAACAAGTCCTAAGCTTTACCCATATGTTTGGGTCATGCATTGAAAATCAAAGAATAACAAGATGTGCAGGATCAGTGCAGGATAAGCAGGAAAATGTCCAGTTCATCCTGCGTATCCTGTATTTCATCCTGTCCATCCTGTTATTCCTTAATTTTTCAATCTCTGGTGAGACTTATGTGTAAGGCTTAGGTTCCCGACAGGTCTATTTCTGCTTTACTTTAGGTCTTGACTTTGCGCTTTTCGATGTAACTAACGACGTCAGCTACTGTTTTGAGCTTTTCTGCATCTTCTTCAGAAATCTCAAAGCCAAAACGCTCTTCAAAGGTCATGATTAATTCGGTGAGATCCAAAGAATCTGCATTTAAATCTTCGACGAACGATTTATCCATCGTTACGTCAGCAATATCGACGCCGAGTTGCTCTACAATAATCTCGATTACTTCTTGTTGTATTGTCATAGGTTCCTTGTTGTTATACTAAAAATTAAATCACCATTCCGCCATCGACTATAAGAGTCTGTCCAGTCATGTATCTAGACAAATGACTCGCTAAGAAAACAGCTGCGTTCGCTATGTCCGAAGGGGTTCCAATCGACCCCATCGGGATTTTTGCAAGGATAGCTTCTCGAATAGGAGCTGCCAAACCTTGCGTCATTTGGGTTTCAATGTAGCCTGGAGCAATGCAATTGGCCCGAATATTTCTAGAAGAAAGCTCTTTGGCTAAAGACTTTGTAAGACCGATCATCCCCGATTTTGAAGCGGCATAATTGATCTGCCCTGCATTTCCTTGAACGCCGACCACAGAAGAGATATTGATGATCACACCTGTTCGGGCCTTCATCATCGAGCGAACAAGAGCTTTACAGGTGTTATAGACCGATTTCAGGTTAGTATCGAGCACTACATCCCAATCTTCTTCTTCCATTTTCATGAGGAGGTTATCTCGGGTAATTCCTGCATTGTTCACGAGAATATCTACTTTAGACCAGGCTGCGAGGAGTTCTTGAATAGCTTTTTCTACCTCTTTGGATTTTGCAACATCGACTAGCACAAAGAGAGCTTTTTGCGAAGGATCGATTCTTGCAGCTTGAATCTCTATTAGAGCCTGCTCTGCACGCTCTCTATTTGTCGCAAAAATAGCAACATCTGCCCCTTGTTCTGCATAGGCTATCGCAATGGCTTTACCAATTCCTGCGCTTCCGCCAGTAACCAGTGCGGTTTTTCCTTTTAGTAAATGCATGCAACCTCTTTGGCTAGAAGATCTAAATCTGATGGTTTTTCAAGAGAAAAGCTGGGGGCTTGAGGAACTGTTTTTTTGTTCATTCCAGTAAGTGTTTTACCGCACCCAATTTCTAAGTAAAGATGAGGCTCTTTTTGATGAATCGCTTCAATCCCCTGCTGCCAGCGAACTGAATGGGTGACTTGGGCAATCAAGTTTTTGCGCACTTCTTCTGTGGAAGAGACAAAATTTCCTGGGACATTCATCACAAGGTGGGTAGAACCCTTAGCCAGCGGGGCTTTTTCGATAAAAGGGGCCAGAGCATCTTGAGCCATTTGCATAAGGCCGCTATGAAAGGCTCCATGAACTTGCAGAGGCAAAACCCGTTTTGCTCCTTGGGCTTTGAGTTTTTCTGTAGCTTGTAAAATCCCTTGCTTTGTTCCAGAAATCACCACTTGGCCAGGGCAATTATAATTGGCGATCCAGATATCAGAAGTTCCTTGTAAAACGGCCTCTATTTTTGCTCCATCCATTCCTAAGACAGCGGCCATCGTCCCTTCTGTTTTTTCACAAGCTGCATTCATAAAAAGGGCCCTTTTTCGAATGAGTAGAAGGGTTTCTTTAAAAGAAAGACGATCAGAGGCAAAAAGAGCTGTGTATTCCCCGAGACTAAGGCCCGCGCAAACAGAGGGCTTGATGGAAGGAATCTGGAGAAAAAGGGTTTTTAAAAGGGCCACGCTCACGACAAAAATGGCGACTTGGCTGTTTTTAGTTTGGGTGAGCTCTTGTTCAGGACCTTCAAAGATCAGTTTAGAAAGAGACTCTGAAAGGATCTCATCTGCTTCTTGAAAAACCTCTCTTGCAACTCCAAAGGCCTGAAAAAACTCCTTGCCCATTCCAGGATATTGTGCTCCTTGACCGGGAAAAAGAAATGCCCACTTTTTCATAAATCTCCCTCGGCTTTGAGCACTGCCGCTCCCCAAGTAAGACCAGAACCAAAGGCTGTAAGCAAAATTCTCTCTTCTGGGGCCACCTTATGCTCTGTGAGTAACTCATCTAAGGCAATCCCGATCGAAGAAGCAGAGGTGTTTCCATATTTTTGCACAGTTTTAAAGATCCTCTCTTCAGGAAGGTGGTGAAATCTTTTCGCAATCGCGTCAATGATGCGCAAATTTGCTTGGTGAGGGACCAGCCAACTGATCTCAGTTTCTTGAAGAGACAGCTCTTCAAGGCACTCCTTGCAAGCACTCTCCATTCGCCTAACAGCATGTTTGAAGACCTCATTGCCAGCCATTTTGATAAAATGAAAACCTTGCTCGATTGTCTCTTTCGATGCAGGAAGGCGAGAGCCTCCGCCAGGCATGATGAGTAGCTCAGCTTGCTCTCCATCTGCCCCTAGCTTGATCGTTTCAATCTCTAAACCGGTTCCTTCCGCAGAGATTAAAGCAGCTGAAGCTCCGTCCCCAAACAAGACGCAAGTAGAACGATCTTTGTAATTGGTAATTGTCGATAATTTTTCAGCAGCGATGAGCAAAATATTTTTATAAAGACCCGCCTCTACGTACGCTTTTGCGATCGAAAGGGCGTAAAGATAGCCACTGCACGCTGCCTGCACATCTAAGCAAGCGGCCGATTTTGCGCCGATGGCTTGTTGGATTAAGCAAGCTGTGCTTGGGAAGAGATAGTCGGGAGTGAGGGTAGCTACTAAGATAAAGTCGACATCGGCTGCAGTCTTACCTGCATCTAAAAGAGCTCTTTCTGCAGCGATGGCTCCCATTGAGGAAGTAAATTGCTCAGGACTTGCGATCCGTCTTTCTTTGATTCCTGTACGAGTGACGATCCACTCATCGGAGGTCTCAACCATCTTTTCTAAATCACTGTTGGTTAATATCTTGTCTGGAAGATAAGAACCCGTGCCAACAATTTTTGCCTTATATTTCACACGATACTCTTTAGAGTTTTGGAGCCTAATAGTATGCGAAAAAAATGGGATAAAGCACAAGGAAAAAGGGATAGGAGGGTTATGCTAAAATTTTAATTACGACGACAGCGCCCAGGATTAGCCATCCGGGGTGGTAGGGAGATTCGCCACTTTCGTAGGCTCTTATCTTTTTTGAAACTTCTTCAAAAAAGTGAACAACTAAGCCTGCGACTCCCGTGGTTATTACCTTAACGAATCCAGAGCTAATTTTGGCAATTTCTAATATTTTTTTTGCGGTCCAATAATCTTTAAAGGTGTCTTTTCCCCTCTCTATAAAAGCACAAAAGGCATAAGAGCCAAGAGCTATAGAGGTAAGGGCTAGATTTGTAGAACAAAAAAAGAAGAATAATGTGACCAATGTGTGAGTTTGTAAGCTAGAGCGTAGCCATTTTTCATCTCGTGGCAGCTTATCTACCCCGGCATCTTGAGATGGAAAATAAAGATGTTTTGCCCTAGAGAGAGTCACTAGGCCCATATCCAATCCGACTAAGCCACAGCCTATTTTGAATAAAACAGCCATAAATCGATCCTCGATTTTTAGAAGCACTAGTTTACCTAAATACCTCCTTGAAAATCAAGGATTGGTGGAAAAGCCACAAATTTAGTACTTTTGGAATCATGAGTCCGAAATACCCAGAAACCTTAAATCAACTCATTGCTCATCTGAAAAAGCTTCCAGGAGTCGGAAGGAGAACTGCGGAGCGGTTTGCTTTTGAGCTCATCAATTGGAAGCCTGAAGAACTCCAGGAGTTTGGACAAGTAGTCACATCTGTTGCGACAGATGTGACAAGATGCCCTTGCTGTAGTTGCCTTACCCAAGAAGGGATTTGCCCCTTTTGTGATAACACGGAAAGAAACGCCTCTTCTCTTTGCATCGTCTCTTCTCCAAGAGAGGTGTACGCCATCGAAGAAATTCGGGCTTTTCGTGGCCTTTATCATATCATTGAACACCTCTTGTCCCCACTGGATGGAAGACATACGAGCACTCTTCAGGTGTCTCGGATCGAAAAGAGGATCATAGAAAATCAGATCAAAGAGATTATTTTGGCTTTTGATTCGACTTTAGAAGGAGACGCAACTGCTCTTTATCTGAAGCAAGAACTGAGCAAATATCCTGTCTCAATCACCCGTCTTGGATTCGGACTTCCAGTCGGCTCAAGTCTTGAATTTGTCGATGGAAGCACTCTGGCCAAAGCTTTTTCCGGAAGGCAAATCGTATAATAAAGCCATATAATTTGCTTTTTTTACGATGAATTTTCTATACTCCTAAACTTTAGTGAACCTGGAAGTTTCTTAACACATGAATCGACACTGGATCTCTTCTGCTGTTTTAATGTCCATATTTTTTTGCGCGCCTCTTCGGGCAGCTGAACTCTACGATGACAAAAAAGTCTCGCAGATTCAAATCATCATCGAGTCTCCGGAAGAGACTTCTTCTGATGCAAAACCCTTGCTAGCAAAGCTAAAAACAAAGCAAGGCGATTCTTTTTCTCAGATGACGTTCGATGCCGACCTGAAGCATCTATCTGAGCAATATGAAAAAGTAGAACCTTCTTTAGAGCTCAAAGATGGACAGGTCCAAATCACGATTAAGGTCTCTCCAAGACCCATCATTCACAGCATCACTTTTAGCGGGAATCAAAAATTTAGCAATTACACACTGCAAAACGAGCTCGATGTTCGCCCGTTTACTGTCTTCAATCGGCAAGAATTTAACAAGTCGTTCAACAAGCTCAAAGAGCTCTATTTTAAAAAAGGGTATTTTGAAGCGAGTCTCGATTATTCATTAATCCCGATTGAAAATACAAACCAGATCGACATTGCTATCCAGATCCAAGAAGGAAGACCAGGGATCATCAAAAAGATTGTGCTCAACGGCTTTACCAAAGAAGAAGGCTCCGATATCGAAGAGCAGATGCACCTCAAAAAGTACAACTTTTTGACCAGTTGGCTCACAGGTTCCGGAATTTATCGAGATGAGGCTCTAGAACAAGATCGGATGACAATTGTCAACTACCTGCACAACAAAGGCTATGCCGATGCCAAAGTCGATATTGAATTGCAGGAAGATCCAGAGTCACAAAAACTGATCATCAATATCACCGCTCATCGAGGCTCTCAGTACAAAGTAGGTGATGTTCAAATTAGCGGTAACTCCATCATCACAACAGAGCAGATCCAAAAAAAATTGGCGATTTCTTCTGGAGATATCTACTCACCTGAAAAAGTGCGCGATGCTTCCCAAGCCATCAAAGATCTTTACGGACAAAAAGGGCACATTGACGCGAGCGTTCAATCCGAAGCCTATTTAAAAGAAAATCAATCGATATTTGATCTCGATTTTACCATTGAAGAAGGAGAGGTTTATAAAATTGGCCTCATCCATATTTTTGGCAATAGCTCGACAAAGAGCAACGTGATTCTCCGAGAATCTCTACTAGTCCCTGGAGAGACTTTTGACTCTCGTAAATTGAAAGCAACACAGCAACGGCTAGAAGCTATTGGCTACTTCAAATGTGTCAACGTATACGCAGTAAGAACTTCCGAAGATGCCTCTTTAGGAGAGAGTTATCGCGATGTTTACATCGAAGTTGAAGAGTCTTCCACGGGAAGCATCAGCCTCTTTGCAGGCTTTAGCTCAATGGATGACGTGTTCGGAGGAATCGATCTTACAGAGAGAAACTTTCATTTAGCGGGCATCCGAGATGCCTTTACTGGAAAACTTTCCTCACTAAGAGGAGGAGGCGAATACTTCCATATCCGAGGAACAGCCGGTGCAAAGCAAAGAAACGTTTTAATCTCTTGGCTCAATCCTTACGTGAATGACTCTTTGTGGCGCCTTGGAGTAGAACTCAGCCAAACCTATAGTAAATTGCAAGAAAATGTCAAAGTGATCACTTATGGCGGCTCTGTCTATACCTCCTACCCGATCACCAATTATTGGACTGCAGGGATGAGAGAGCGTCTTCGCCATTCAAACGACAGTCTTGATTTAAAAGCTATTGGTGACACAGCGATTGCAAAAGCTTCTGCTGAGACTGCAAAAGAAGCGCTTAATCAAAAAGGACTCATCTCAGCTTTCAGCGGCAACTTAAGCTACGACTCCATTGATAATTCATATAAACCTCATCGAGGCTGGCGCTCTTATTTTGAATCAGAGCTTGCTGGAATTGGAGGCAGTTACATCTTTGCCAAGTTCACTTACACAAACTCGATTTATTTCCCTCTTTGGTCTAAAGGCACACTGAAGCTGCGAGGAGACTTTAAGTACCTCCTTCCTTTTGGAAGAACACAAAAGCAGGGAGTTCCCTACAGTGAGCGATTTTTCCTTGGCGGAGAAACAACAATTCGTGGTTACAAGCCCTTCTTGTTAGGTCCTGTGGTACAATTACAAAATGATTCAGGCCAGTACGAAGATACAGACACTCCCTATGGAGGCCTTTCCTCCTCTCTTTTGTCCCTTGAGTACAATCAGGTGATTTTCAAGATGCTCGATGTGTTTGCATTTTTCGATGCAGGAAGTCTCAATTTTTCCGAATTTACCTTTCATAAAGCCCGTGCAACAACTGGAGGCGGCCTTCGATTTGATATCGGCAATCGAACGCCTATCATGATCGGCTGGGGCCATGCTTTTTGCCATGGAGATAGAGCCCACGGTAAAACCCAAAAGTTCTTCTTCTCAATGGGAGGACAATTTTAGAAAGTGTTTAAAAATTCTTTCTCAACCAATATGGAGATTCCATGAAACCTTATCATTTTCTTCTCACTCTCACCCTCTTTTCTGGAGCCGTTTTCGCACAAGATCCAGCTCTGATTGGAGTGGTCAATTTTGCCACCTGCGTCACCGATTCCAAAATGGGAAAAAAAGAGCAAGAAAACATGGAAAGTGTGCGCAAGCAGATGTCTTCTCTTATGGAGAAAACAGAAAAAGAATTGAAAGATATGGCTGCCAAATTTGAAGACACTGAATTTCTCGATAGCCTCTCTCCTAAGGCAGAAGAAGAGATGAAAGCAAAATATCAGGCTTTACAAGAAGATCTAGCCCGCTATCAAAGTCAATTTTATCAAGTCTTACAACATGCCCAGTACCAACTCGTACAAAAAATGGGAAGTAACATTGCAAAAGCCTCGGAGTTGATTGCAGCCCAAAAAAAACTCGATTATGTCTTGAATAAAGAAGCCTGCTTCTACATTCGATCTGACCTCGATCTCACCTCTTCTGTAATTGCTGAAATGGATAAGTCCTTTGATCTCCAAGCAAAAGACAAAAAACTTTCAGAAAATGACGAAAACTCCATAGACATGCAGAAAATAGATCAACCCAATCAGGCAAAAGCTGGTTAGTCATAGCAAATGAGCCGTAGATCTTATCTTCTTAAAGAGTTAGCTGCTCTTACAGCAGCTAAGCTCATAGGTAACCCTGAGCTGATTATCGAGGGAGTTAATACTCTTGACGAAGCCTCCTCCAGCGACCTCTCCTTTTTAGCTAACCCTCTTTACAATGAGGCTATGAAGCAGAGCAAGGCTGGAGCTGTGTGCGTGAGCAATGATTTTCCTCTTCCTGAAGGAAGAAGTTTTCTTGTATCGGATAATCCGTCGGCTACATTTCAAAAAATCGCTGAAACGCTTCTTCTTTTTAAAACGCAAGGATCTGGTTTTCAAGGAATCCATCCAACAGCTGTAATCCATCCAAGCGTTATCATTGGACGTAACGTCACGATTGGTCCTCATGCAGTGATCGATCGCGACACAGTGATTGGGGATGAAACTACGATCGGTCCTAACGTTTCTATTGGATATGAAGTAAAGATTGGAGCTTCTTGTCGCTTTCATCCAGGAGTCGTTGTTCGAGAAAGGTGCCAAATTGCAAACCGCGTGATCTTACAACCGGGTGCCGTCATCGGTTCTTGCGGTTTTGGCTATACGCAAAATCAGCAAGGGCGCCACATCAAGCTCGAACAGCTTGGGATCGTTATTCTCGAAGATGACGTAGAAATTGGAGCCAATACAACCATCGATCGCTCTCGCTTTAAGGCTACGATTGTTCGGAGAGGAACAAAAATCGATAACCTCTGTCAAATTGCCCACAATGTACAAGTCGGCGAAGACAACGTGATTGCGGCCCAAACCGGTATTGCAGGCTCTTCAAAAACAGGTAAATACGTGATGCTCGGAGGACAGGTGGGCATCCTAGGTCACGTAGAGCTCGAAGATCAAGTCATGATTGCTACTCGTGGTGGAGTTAGTAAATCGCTTAAAAAAGGCAAATACCGGGGTTCTCCTGCAATCCCAATCACCGAGTATAACCGTCAAGAAGTGCATGTTCGTAAACTAGAAGAATATGCCGAAAGGCTAAAACTCCTTGAAAAACGAGAGCCTCTAAAGACCTAAATTTCACGCCGTTTGCAACCTTTTTACCTGACCCAAGGTCAGGTAAAAAGGTTGCAAACGGCATTAAGTTTTAGAAGTTTTTTCCTAACTCAATTCCCGCAAAATAGCTTTGATAGTCTGTCCCAAACTCCCCTTGCAAATTAAGGGCCACGTAGGGGTATGAGCTGCTTGATGGAAAAAAAGAGGCACGAAAAGCAACTCCCCCCAGATTCTGAACGCTCGTACTGCCAGTAGCCACTGGAAAAATCGAGGCAGAAGAGACAAATGCAACATTGGCATTCTGCATGTGAAAAGGAGCTTGATTGACATAGCTTGCTTTTTCTTCAAGTAAAAGTCTGCCAACTGCCCAAATCATTTCCTCATAAAAACGCAATCCTATTTCACTTCGCAGAAGAGAGTTGTACTGCCCTGGAACAACAAGATTGAAACCAGAAACTCCCCTCTCGGTAAATCCATCTTGCCAGTTGTTCACCCAATCGAACAAAGCAAAAGGCTCGATTGCACAAAATCCATCTTTGCCAAGCCGTCCAGCCACCTCTATATGAGGAGACAAAATCCAGCCATCTGCGCTCCCTGTAGAAGTGATAGAGAGCATGTGGCGCTTATTATGAAGCTGATAAAAACCTCCCCAAAGAGCCGTATTTATCCACACATGCTCCCAGGTGAAAGAACCATAAAAAGAGAGCATCTCTTCTTGAATATTTCCATGACCTAAACTATTTGCGTAATGCATGTAGTTATAGGCATAACCTAAAGCTCCCCCCACTAAAATATCAGAGGAAGGGTGATAGTCACATCCTGCGAGCATCCCTACCACCTCATTCGTGACGCAAGGAATACTTCCCTCTCCTTTTTGGTGAACGTAATTGCCAAAAGGAGCGCCCCAGACAGAATATTTAGATTGCTTGAGATCTGAAGGACCGGCTTCAGGAAACTCTCCAGCAAGAAGGCTAATCTGGCTCTTTGATTGTTTTGCTTTTAAAAACGGTCTTGTTTGCGTCGTAAAGTGAGATTCTAAAGCATAAGAAGCAGCCAGATGTGTATTGATGGCTCCAGAGTAAGGAGCGATCGAAGTGGGGGTCAAGGCATCGTTAATAGCCACAGCAACAATGTGTGGGTTGCTACCTGACAGAGGAAACCCAGCACCGGAGAGCTCTGTTAACGTCCCGTTGGGCGCAGCCAGAGCCAGGTAAGCCTCGCCGTTTATTTTCCCCCCAATAATGCCTATTCCAGCATCATTGATCGCTACGCTATAAATAACCCCGTTTCCCGAGAATTTTTGCCCTGAAAGAGAGCGCAAAACGCCTTGTGGAGAAACGAAGGCAGCATAAGGAACGCTACCGATAAAAACTAGATTTTGCCCTCCAATAATCCCCTCTCCTGAACTGTTGATCGCAACTTGATTAATCTGCCCTTCATATAAAGGAAAATTACCCCCGGACAGCTGCGTCAAAGTACCGTTTGTAGAAACCAAAGCTGCATAACCGGGCTGATCTCCTGTACTATCTTGCCCTCCAATAATTCCTTTTCCAGAATCATTGATCGCTACGCTATAAATAATCCCCTCGGTTGAAGGAAAACCGCCGCCAGAAAGTGGCGTCAATGCACCGTTTGGAGACACTAAAGCAGCATAAGCAGGGCCGCTGCCAGATAAATCCTTCCCTCCTATGATTGCCCTTCCTGAGTTATTGATATCCACCCCATAAATGCCTCCACTCGCTGGAAGAGCTCCTACTCCTGTGGGAAGCTCCGTTAATACACCACTAGGAGAGACCAAAGCGGCATAAGCCGGCTCTTCGCTTCCAACGAGATTCTGCCCCCCGATAATCCCAAATCCCGCTTCATTGATCGCCACCCTATTGATGATTCCTTCTGATGAAGGAAAATCGGCTCCAGAAAGCTGTGTCAAGACACCGGTTGCAGACACTAAAGCGGCATAAGCAGGCTCGCTCCCATCCAAATTTTGTCCTCCGATAATCCCCATTCCAGAGCTGTTAATAGAGGCGCTGTAAAGGTTTCCATCAATTGAAGGAAAACCTGCTCCAGAAAGGAGCATTAAACTTCCATTAGGAGACACTAAAGCAGCATAAGCTCCAGGAAATCCTCTTCCTAAAATGAGCCCCACCCCACTATTATTGATAGCCACAGCACTCAACCCCGTTCCTAAACCATCTGGACTAATCACTGGAAGTTGAAAAAGCTGTCCATTTGTCTCCACGAAGGCCCCGTAGGCTTGCACAGGAAAAGTCCCTGTTGCTCCTCCCGCAATCGCTACAGGAATTTGCTCGGCTTGTAGCAATACACTCGCTAGCAAACCGGCTATTAAAAGAACCTTCATCACTACCTCTGGTATTTTTCTCAGCGTCAAAAAAAAATCAATTCTTGTCAATTGGCAACCAAGAGACTATCTTATGTCTATGGCCGAAAAGACCGAAAAGGCAACCCCTAAAAAACTCAAGGACGCAAGAAAAAAAGGGCAAGTTGCAAAGATCCAAGATCTCCCCTCTGCTCTCACCTTTATTGTATCGATGGTAGGAGCTTTGGCGTCCGTCTCTTTCTTATTTGAACAAATCGGCGGCTTTACTCTACACATGTTTAGAGAAGTAGGAACTTCAGGAGCAGATTTTGTCAATAAAGCTCCAGGGTATTTCAATATGGCTATCGAGGTCATTTTAAAAACAAGCCTTCCCTTAATGGGAGTTGTCTGTTTTGTTGGCGTTCTTTCAAGTTTTCTAGTGATCGGTCCTGTCTTTTCTTTTGAAGCAATGAAATTCGATCTCAAAAAGCTCAATCCGGTAGAAGGAATCAAACAAAAGTTTAAGCTCAAGGTTCTTGTAGAGCTCATCAAATCGGTTGCAAAAATCACAGGAGCTGCCATCATCATCTATTTGGTCATCTCCGATAAGCTTTCCCAAATCATCTCCACTGTAGCCATGCCGATCATGGCAAGCGCTCTCATTGTCAACGACTTTTTAGTCAGCGTAACCATCCGCGTAGGTCTTTTCTTTTTGATCGTCTCTCTTTTTGATTTGGCTTTTCAAAAAAAGAATTTTGCCAAAGAAATGAAGATGGAAAAATTCGAAGTAAAGCAAGAATATAAAGATACCGAAGGCGATCCGATGATCAAATCCAAAAGACGGGAGATGTTTCGGGAAATTGCCTATCAAGAAGGGCCTCGAATGGCTAAATTTGCACGCGCGATCATCACCAATCCAACCCACCTTGCGATTGCTTTAAAATATAATCCAGAAGAAGAGCCAGCTCCTATCATTTTAACCATGGGATCAGGAGTGATTGCAGAGCAAATCATAAAAATAGGGATCGAAAACAAAATACCAATCATGCGAAATGTAGATTTAGCAAGAGAACTTTACACGAAAGGCAAAATCTCTGATTATATCCCTGAAGATACCTATGAAGCTGTGGCAGAAATTCTCAAATGGATCAAATCACTTGAAGAAAACCCCGATATCAACGAGGAGCTCTTGAAGTGAACAGGTTTTTTCAAAATCTCGTTCGCCTTCTCGGAGGACAAAGGACGCTTAGCAGCATCTCAGGTTCAAGCGATCTCGTTTTAGCAGCGCTCGTGATCGCGATCATCATGATGCTGATCTTTCCCGTATCGCCACATGTCATTGACGTTTTGATCGCCATCAACCTAATGATTTCCATTTCTCTTTTATTCGTCTCTTTGTACATCCAAAAAGCGGTCCATTTATCGATCTTCCCTTCTCTTCTTTTAATCACCACTTTGTATCGCCTGGGGGTAAACATCTCCTCTACCCGTCAGATTCTCCTAAAAGCTAACGCAGGGAAAATCATCTTCGCCTTCGGTCACTTTGTGGTCGGAGGAAACTATGTGGTCGGGGGCGTTATCTTCCTCATCATTACCATCGTCCAATTCATTGTCGTTACAAAAGGCGCTGAGAGAGTTGCTGAAGTAGCGGCTCGCTTTACCTTGGACGCGATGCCAGGAAAACAGATGTCGATCGACGCTGATCTTCGTTCTGGAGTCATCGATCAACAGCAAGCAAGAGAGCTGCGCCTTGGATTAACCAAAGAAAGCCATCTTTATGGAGCGATGGATGGTGCGATGAAGTTCGTTAAGGGAGATGCCATTGCAGGCATTGTGATCGCTGCCATCAACATCATTGGAGGCCTTATCATTGGCGTGATGATGCATGGAATGAGCCTTGGTCAGTCAGCCAAAATCTATACCCTCTTGTCCATTGGTGACGGTCTTGTCTCCCAAATTCCTGCTCTCATGATTGCAATCACTGCAGGTATTGTCACTACACGCGTCTCCAGCGAACGCAAAGACGCCCACTTAGGAAAAGAGATTTCAGAGCAGCTGCTCAAGCAACCAAAAGCCCTCATGATTGCAGGCAGCGTCCTTCTCTTAATGGCTTGGATTCCAGGTTTTCCTTCCTGGGCCTTTTTAATTTTATCACCCATGGTAGGAGTCACCGGCTTTTTCTTTTGGCGCAACATGAAAAGAGCCTCAGCCAAAACCGCTGCGGGCATTACCTCTAAAGAAGTAGAAGACGTCCCTGGGCATTCTGTGGTTGGAGGAGCGGCTGAAGATTACGCTCTTACTCTTCCTATTGTCTTAGAAGTAGGCTCTGCTCTTTCCCTTCTCATTCGCAAAGACCGCCAAGGGACTACCTTCATCGATCAGATGATTCCAAAAATGCGTCATGCCCTCTACCAAGATTTAGGTGTTCGCTTTCCTGGAGTTCACGTCCGGACCGAGTCTCTTTCTTTAGAATCTAGCGAATATGCAGTGCATCTAAATGAAGTTCCCATTGTCCGGGGAAAAGTAATTCTCAAACATCTTCTTACCAACGAAACAGAAGAGACGCTTCGCAGATACAATATCCCCTTTACTACCCTTACCACAAGCTTAGGAATGCCAAGCATCTGGGTTGATGAAAAATATCAAGGAATCTTGCAAAAAGCCTCTATTCGCTATTGGACAGGCCTTGAAGTGATGATCCTTCACCTCTCTAAATTCTACCGACAATATGCAAGTGAATTTATCGGCATTCAAGAAGTCAGAGCTATCCTAGAATTTATCGAAAAATCATTCCCCGATCTTGTCAAAGAGGTCACTCGTCTTGTGCCTTTACAAAAACTCACCGAAATTTTACGCAGACTTGTGCAAGAACAAATCTCCATTAAAGATGTGCGCACAGTCTTAGAAGCTCTGAGCGAATGGGGACAAACAGAAAAAGATACCGTTCTTCTCACCGAATACGTCCGCTCCTCCCTCAAGCGCTACATCAGCTACAAATACTCTATGGGTCAAGGAGTTCTCTCAGTCTATCTTCTCGATCCAGAAATCGAAGATATGGTTCGCGCAGCCATTAAGCAAACCTCTGCGGGCTCTTACCTTGCTCTTGATCCCGATTCTGTCCAAATGATCCTTCACTCCATGCGAACCACCATCGTCCCAACCCCTCCCGGTGGACAGCCTCCAGTGCTCCTTACGGCCATCGACGTGCGCCGTTTTGTCCGCAAGCTGATCGAAGGCGAATTCCCAGACCTCTCCGTCGTCTCCTACCAAGAGATCGTCCCCGAAATCCGCATCCAGCCCTTGGGCCGCATCCAACTCACATGAAATGGGAGATTGTATTAGGAAAGTACCTGTAACTAAAATAAACATGTCGGGGACAAGTCCTCGCAACACGAAAAACGCTGCTTGCGTTTTTCGTGTCTGCACTCGGCTAGTCCCCAGCTGCCCCCTTGCGCTTTATCTCGCTTCGCCAAATCGAGTGCTCGTCGAGGAGGGGTACACAGTACACCCTCCCACGCGCTGGCGCGCTCTCCTGCGCTTCGATTTTGCTTTGCGACCTAAAGCGAACGGCTGCTCCATGCGCTCGCAGTATCTGCTCGCGTCGTGGAGCAGAGCGATACTCGGTCTTCAAACCATCTCCTCCGAGCAACAATTTCACCTTCTTTCAAACAAAGCTACTATCAATGCTGATGAGCAAGAAGAGTTAGAGAGCAAAGTTTCGTACTGCTCCACGACACGAGCAGGTACTGCGAGTGCTTGGAGCAGCCAAGCTCGCTTTCTTTCAAGCAGACCCAAAATCAATGTGAACGAGCAAGAAGAGTTAGAGAGCAAAGTTTCGTACTGCTCCACGACACGAGCAGGCACTGCGAGTGCTTGGAGCAGCCATTCGCTTTGGATCGCAAAGCAAAATCGAAGCACAGGAAAGCGCGCAAGCGCGTGGGGGGATCAGTGCTTCGCACGGCCCCCCTCCGAGCACCCGATTTGGCGAAGCGAGGCAAAGCGCAAGGGGGCCAGCGGGGGACTAGCCGAGCTCAGTCATGAAAAAATGTCACAGCATTTTTTCATGTTGCGAGGACTTGTTCCCGACATGTCTATTTGTGTTCCCGAAGGGATAAAAAACACAACACATGCTTCTTGCTTAGGAGATCGTATATGAGCGATCGTGTGCCGCCTGTGAATCCGGTGAGTATGCAGGGGGTTGTGCAGCTGAGGCAGATGGCGCAGGAAGAGGCGATGATGGTGGTCGAGTCGCAAGAAGATTTTCTCCAGTATGTGGAAACTAGCCCGTTTGTTATCTACCAGCGGTTTTTACCAATGCAACAGCTAAAGGCTTCGGCTAAAAAGTCTGAAGAAGAACAAGCTGTTAAAGAAAAAAAAATCCTAGAAGTGGAATCTGCTGAAGAGACTGCCGCTCGATTTCAACGCAATAACGAAGAGCTAAAATCACGCACCCTTCTCATGCTCAAAGACAGCATGCTCGAAAAAGATAGCGCTGAAGAGGTGCTCAATAAAGTGCTGCGCACCTACGCAGATCATGCCCTTGCCGACGAAGCCCTCGATTTTTTGATCCAAACTTGCGAAGGAAAAGTTAAGGAAAATGCCCAAGCAGCAAAAGAACTACTCAATCGCAATTTCGCAAGAGAAGTAGCAGCCGGCCGTAACATGGGCGCCGAAGCAAGAGAGTTTTCCAAAACAGGACTCGGCTCAGCCAGCTCTCTTCGCGACCTTTATCGAGACATCATTAGAGCTGCTCGCGAACCTTTAGTTTTATTTCAAGAATTAACCGATAAATTCCCCTACCAGAAATTGAATAAAGTGATCTCATTTTTGCTCCGCGCTCTTGGCGCCGATCTTAGATCCAAAGGCCCTTCTATTCCAAGAGGCGAGCTCAAAAGACTTCTCGATGAAGTTCGTTCCTTACAAGGAATTTTGGGCATCTTTCGCTTCTTTCAAAGCAGGGTCCGTTTGATGGAGCGAGAATTTAGCTCTTATCAAATCGCCTACCCCCCTCGGTTTACTTTTGAATTTCTTGGTAAAATGTTCATCAAACTCTTAGCCGAACGTTTCGTCAACGCCGAAAAAATCCTCCAGTTTGCCTCCGTTTTAGGCCTTTCTGAAGAGCTTTTAGCAGCTCAAATGATCATTTTTACCCAATATAGAGACGCGCTTCGTCAGATTTCCCCTCGATATTTTCGCAATCAGCAACACCAAGCAGAACTTTTGAAAGGATTTATTGAAGCCATTGAAAGACTTGAAGATAAGCTAGAAGAGGAAGAATGATCGATCGATTTGAAAGCTTGTTAGGAGAGCTGAGCAAAATTTCAGGTCTTACATTCCACACAGATCATCAACACTTCTGCGCTCTGCAAATCAAAAAAGGGCTGATTGTGCAGATGCAGCCGGATAAAAGTGAAGAAAACCTTTTGATTATCAGTAAAATCGGAGAAATTCCCGCAGGAAAATTTCGAGAAGATGTGCTTAAAGATGCTCTCAAAGCTAATCGTTTGAATGATCTTAAAGGAGCCATTTTTGCCTATCTTCCCACGACAAGTCATCTTGTTTTATTTCAAACCTACCCATTTGATTCGATGAATGGAGAAAAGCTCGCTACCATCTTGAGTTTTTTTATCGAGACGGTTGAAAACTGGAAAAATGCCATCTTGAGCGGAAGATCCTCTCCTCTAGGAACTGTCTGAGATGAGACAAAAGCCCTCTCACGGCCTTGTGATCCCCCTTTTTTCTCTTCGTACCCAGCAAAGTTGCGGCATCGGCGAATTTCTCGATCTTCTCCCTCTGATAAATTGGTGTAGTCAGATAGGACTCGATCTCATCCAGCTCCTTCCCATTCAAGACACAGGAGATGAAGCAAGCCCTTATTATCCCCTTTCCTCATGCGCCTTAGACCCTATTTACCTTTCACTAGCCAGCCTGCCCAGCAGTTTGTCTTTAAAAAAAGAGCTTCAACTATTTGCTCCTTTGAGCTCTTTGCCTGCGCTTTTAAGAGACGAAGTTAAACACAAAAAAATAGAGTGGCTCTTTCGTTACTTTACAGAGAGTTTTGATCTGGTAAAAAAAGAAAAAAGCTACCAAGAGTTTGTGACGGCTCATTCTTGGCTCCTTCCTTATGCCAAATTTAAAGCCAGCAAAGAGATGACAAAGCAAATAGACTTTCATTGTTTTATCCAATATTTGTGCTTTCAACAAATGGGCTATGTTCGAAAAATCGCTTCAAAAAGAAACGTTTTTCTCATCGGAGATCTTCCCATCTCGATCAATCCCGATAGTGCAGACGTTTTCGAAAAGCCAGAACTGTTTGATCTTACTCTCTCTGCAGGCGCTCCTCCCGATATTTACAACGCTCTGGGGCAAAGCTGGGGCTTTCCGATCTTTCGCTGGGATCAGATGCGAAAAAACGGCTACACCTGGTGGAAAAGGCGAATGAGCGTTATGCAAGAACTCTTTCACTTCTATCGGATCGATCATGTGGTTGGCTTTTTTCGAATCTGGGCTATTAAAGAGGGGCAAAAACCTTCCCAAGGATTTTTCCTTCCAGAAGATCCATCTTCCTGGATAAGTCAAGGAAGAGAGATTCTAAAAATGCTGCTCGCCTCTTCTCCTCTTTTTCCGATCGCTGAAGATTTAGGGACTATCCCAAAAGGAGTTCCCCAAGTGCTCAAAGAACTCCATATCCCCGGAACAAAAGTCTTTCTTTGGCAGCAAAGAAATAAAAAGCCAATTCCTTATTCATCGTACGACCCAGAAAGTGCAACCACCCTCTCTACCCCCGATAGCGAGCCTTTAGCTATCATGTGGGAAAAATACCCAGACTTAAGCGCCCCATTTGCCCAGATGAAAGGATGGAATTATCCAGCACCTTTGACAAGAGAGCAAAGACTCTCTCTTTTATCAGACGCCCACAGCACAGCCTCGAGATTTCATCTCAACCTTTTGCAAGAAACACTCGCCCTATTTCCAGAGCTTTCATGGGAAAATCCAGAACAAGATCGGATCAACATTCCTGGAACTGTCTTGAAAACAAACTGGACCTATCGCTTTCGTCCGACGGTAGAAGAGATTGTCTGTCACAAAGGTTTGGCAGAAGTTTTTAAAAGTTACATATCAGCGAAATAATGAGCAGAATGGTTTAGTCAATTCATTATGCTCAAAATCGAAATTTGTTTGTTTTGAGCATAATGAATTGACTAAACCATTTATAATCAATGAACTTTAAAAGACGAAAGAAGAGCTAATTTTCGAGAATTGCGGGCGGTATATCGACTAGCAAATAACGCAGCAGCCTTTAGAGGGTGGGGCCACTGGAGGCGCCATGATAATATCGCCAAAATGCGTTTCTATTGTTTTTAAAAAACCAGGATTAAATTCAAATGTTAAACAATCGTTTTTACAAGATGCAATTAAATAACAAAGTTGCTTTAAAATGTAAAAAATAGCTTCTTCGCGAGTTTTTAATCCAAATTCCTGATTTTTTAATCTTCCCACTAGCATTTGAACCATTTCTTTTTTTACGTCCGTAAATGCTGTTATCTGATTCTCATACTTTTTGTGTGGCGCTTGCTGAAAAGCTCTTTGCACTATTTTGACTTTAGGAAGCTGCTCAACATAGCTTGCTTGCAAATCTCCCCAGGAATTTGGGTGCAATTCCCTCCCACTGAACTCTCCACCATTTACAGGAAGAGGAACAACTCCCCCTAGCTGCTTTGTAATACCAACAAAAAACTGCATCTTTTGAAGAAATGGATTTAAAACGCTGATGTCCAAAAATTTTTGTTTATAAAACTTAGAAACTCTTTCTAGAGCTACTAGATCTGAAAATGAAAGATAAGAAGCACATTTTGAGAAGAGCTCTTGTGGTAGACCTTCTGTCTTTTTTGATGATATGTGTCTACCTAAGGCCGAAGGACTTGGTTTAACGTGAATAACAGTAGAAGGAGCAGGGCCCCTAGAACACCTAGCCTTAGCAGCAAAACTTACACTCATGAAAACCTTATTAAATTTATCTTTTTTTTCAAAAAGTTTAATAAACAGAACGTTTAAAAACAAATGAAATGAAATTTATTAAGGTTTTCTGACAAATATTTTTTTTAATTTACATCTCGATAAATTCTTGGAATCCTGTCTGCAAAGTGGCAGAGCACCTCTCTTGGATCTGTATCGGCCAGCTTCGTGAGCTCCCAAAGGGAAATCTCCTCTCCCCCTTGACCTCCGACGAGCGTTGCTTCTTCTCCTACATAGGCCTCATCTTGCCCGATATCGACCATGAATTGATCCATGCAAATTCTTCCTGAGATCCTGTGTCTTTTGCCCCTGAGCAATACCTGCGCCCTGTTGGAAAAAGCTCTAGAATAGCCGTCTCCATAACCCACTGGGATTGTCACCACTCTCGTTTGATTTTTTGTCCTGTAGAGATGTCCATAACTAATCCCTTCATTTGCTCCTACTACTTTGAAGTAGGAGATTTTCGCTTTTAGAGAAAAAAAGGGACGAATCTCCTCATCTGCCCTTCCGTCTGGCGCCCATCCATAGCAAAGTAAGCCTGGACGAATCATATCAAAATGGGATTCTGGATAAAAATAAACCCCTCCTGAATTGGCCAAATGCCAGAGGATCCCCTTCCCTTCACTTCCTAGCCTTTGTCTTAGATCTTGAAATCTTTCGATCTGTTGATAGACAAATGGATCTTGAGGTCTGTCTGCGGTAGCAAAATGGGAATAAATGCCGCGGATATTGAAACACTCTTGTCTTTTCATTTCGTGAAAAAGATGAGCGGCCGTCTCTGGCCTTACTCCCGTCCGGTGCATCCCGGTATCTACCTCTATATGAACACTGCAAGAGCGATTTTTTTTTCTACACACTTTCTCTACAAATTGCGCCTTCATTCGAGAACTGATCGAAAATTCGAGTTCATGATCGATCAAATCGCTAATCTGCTCTTCGTGAATGGCTCCTAAAACAAGAACAGGACACCGAATCCCCGCTTGCCGAAGCTGCACCCCTTCTTTAAGACAAGAAACAGCGAGCTGATCTATCCCATATTTTTCTGCAGCAAGAGACATCTGTACAAGCCCATGTCCATACCCATTGGCTTTGACGGGTAAGCAAAGAAGCGCTCCGGGCGCTTTTCGACGAATCGCTTGTAAGTTTTTCTGAAACTGGCCAAGATCAATTTCAATCCAAGCTGGGTGGGGAATAGATTCCATCATTCTTGTTTTAATCGACTATAAATTAAAGTTCCCGGTTTTTCTAAGGCCTTGGATGAAAGTTTTGGAAGGCTGCTCTCAGGCGGCTATCTGCCACGTGCGTGTAGCGATCGGTAGTGCCGATATCTTCATGACCTAACATCTCTTGAATGAGGCGAAGATCTGCCCCGTTTTCAAGAAGATGAGAGGCGAAAGAGTGGCGCAGCGTGTGAGGAGAGATCGATTTACAAATCCCTGCTTTTTGCCCATAAATTTTAATCCGCTTCCAGATGGTGACTCGGCTGATCGATCGGTTTGTTTTAGTGGCAAAAAGAGGAGCATTCTCTTCTTTAACTTCTCCACGAAAATGGGTGAGATAATGATCGACTGCCTTAATCGCTCTTGCCCCAACAGGAATTAGGCGCTCTTTTTTTCCTTTCCCTCGCACCTTGACAAACCCATCGCTCAGATCACAGATTTTGAGCTGACAAACTTCAGAAACACGCATTCCCGTTGCATATAAAAGCTCGAGGATTGCAAGATCGCGCGCGCCTATTGGATCTTCTGCCTCTGGCTCTTTTAAAAGAGCCTCAACCTCTTCCATGGAAAGAACCTCTGGAACCAGTTGCCAAAGCTTTGGAAGTTCTACATAGCGTCCCAAATCAATAGAGCTTTTCCCTTCTTTTTTCAAAAAGCGAAAAAACACTTTGATTGCAACTAAAGCTCTGCAAATTGAAGACGATGCATATTTTGCTGTTTGAAGCTGCGTGAGATAATGCAAAATAGTGGACGAATTGATGGCATTGAAATCGGTCACTTCAAGCGACTGTATAAAGCGCTCAATGTCCCTTTTATACGCTTCGATAGTGTTGGGTGATAGCCCTTTTTCTGTCCGGATAAAATCGAGAAAGTCTTGGAGCTCTTCTTGAAACATAGGCATCTTTAGAGGGCATGCCAAAGGCTGGCACTAGATGTCAAGGAGAAGCTGGTGCTGGCTCCCAATAAGGAGTGTGAAAAAACGAGCGCCAAGCCTCTGTTCCCATTTCTTCCATCCATAGCTTAAGGGAGTCGTGATCAAGGAAAAGCCACAAAATGTTGGTGAGGACAAAGAGAAGCGGGGCAATAATTCCTCCCAATAAGAAGGCAGGAAGCCCTAAAACAGCGATCAATAAGAGGAGAATCCGCGAAGTGATTTGTTTGACATTTTCTTTGCTGAGCTCGTCAATCAAAGCCTGTTTTTCTTGCAGACTTTTGCGATCGATATCACGGAAAAACACCTCGATCATCTCTTTACATCTCTTCCCAACTCGTCTTTCTAGCTCTGCAGGAGATTTCATTTGTTCTTCTAAAAAGTCGAAGACTTGAGCTACCTTTCCTTCATCGGAGCGGGTATCATCTGCCACTTCCAATTGCTTGAGAAGCTCCGATCGGAACTGGTAGAGGTGATAAAGACCATGTCCCCCCTTGATAGCGACCAAACTATACATGATAAGCCCTGCAATCAAGATCATCAGACCTCCTGATGAGATACTGGCTGCTGTAAAAAATAAAAGCATTCCAAGACCCACAAGGGCTAGAGAAACACCGATAGCCATACGCAAAGACCCTTCAACTCTTCCTTCTGTATCGGTGGCTTGCCTTACTTCACTAAGGCCACTTAAAGCCATCCTAGTTCCAACAAGGACGTTCGCAGCGCCACCTACAGTTCCTAAAACGGCCTGGGCCACACTGCTCACTTTTGCAGCAGTCCCTTCAGCTCCTTGAGAAATGGCGTTGATTCCATTGCGGAATAATCCTGCAGTATCGGAAACCACAGAGGGATTAGGGAGATTAATTCTTGTAAACCTTCCCGCGGCAGGTGGATGTGCAGCCACAGGAGCGCCTGCAGGAGGGCCTGGGGGAAGGCTAGGAGGAACTGCTGCTGCCATCGGGCACCTCAAGTCTGCTCAGCTTTGCTACGCTTGCTAGATCTTTTAATTTGTCATAAGAGATGAGATTTGCTTTTTGAAAAGCAGGACTACGTGCATTGATTCCCAAAACAATAAGATTTACCGCTGTTGCTAACCCAAAAAGAATCATTGGAAAAATTCCTAAGCTAAAAACAGTTCCTAAAACCACAGCTACGAGGCCAAAAATACTCGCAACAAGCCCTGCGACATAGACCATTTTCTTTTTGACTCCCTCTTCTCGGACATATTCGATGAGGAGTTTGCCTACTTTATTAGCGTCAGCGGATAGATGATCTTCTTCGATTTTCTGGATTAAAGCTGGCGCGCAACTTAAAATCTTCTGCACGGCCCGATAACTTGTTCTACTTTTTAATTCTTGGATATTTTTACCAGCGGCATCTTCTCCACCTTCTGTTAGAAACTTCAGTAAAAATTTAAGCCCTTCAAAGGTTTGATCTTTGGCCAAATACTCCTCTAGCTTCTGATCAAAAGATCTACACTCATGAATGGCATAGCTCATCCAGGCCATGGAGGCTACGTAACCTATTCCCCAAAAACACGAAGATGCAGCAGCAAAAGCGTTAGCAGCCTGATGAGAGAGCGCCATCCACCCAATTTTTGCAATCTCTGCAATAGAGTAAAACACAGCCGCTATCAACCCAGCGATTGCGGAAGCTACTCTGGCGAGGTTTTTCAATTGCGTTTCTTGACTTTTTAACTTTTCTATCCCTCTGCTTTGTGAGCTTGCATCATAAAGTTCTTTTAGACTCAAAACACCAGAGGCTATTCCACCGATGGGCCCTATAGAGTTGCTCAAGTTTTTGGCCACTACCCCAAACCCTATATTTCTCTGGATAGACAACCCTGTGACGCCAACTGTTGCTACGGAGGCAACAACCAACGGAACATTGTCGTCCGGCGAAGAATTGCTAGGTTGGATCCTGCAAGCAATCACGTTGTTGTAGGCATTTATTGCATGAGCAGTAGTCATTAGATGACTCCGCTGGAAGGTCTAGTAGAGATGACAATTTTTCGAGCGATAATTTGCTGAAAGAGATAGGCCATAGATGACCCTTTTTGCTGTTTAGAGACAGGATCATAGGTAAATGAAGGTTGAGAAGCCATCGGAGGGGATAACTTGGCTAAATTTTCCAAGGCCACATTTTGCACTCTTTGGGCTAAATCATCGAGAGGATTTTTATTTTTTGATAAATCATTGCGCTCTTGTTCAACTACAATGTCATAGAGCTCTCCATTGATCCTTAGCCCCCCTAGAATCACTAGCTTTTCCCCTTCATAAGAAAGGCCTACATCTTTGGTTATTTCTACTTTATTCATAAACACACCAAATTAAACATCTATTATATCAAATAAATTATTTTAATAGTACTATAATATTATGTGCTTTATTTTAAATGACTTAAAAAGTCAGATTGTTTCTTTATCTCCCATTCTTTAATGTCCCCTTTAGATGGATAAACAGCTTTTATCAACTTCCTCAAACAAGCAGTTATTTAGAGCTGTTTTGCTCTTCGGTCCTCCAGGATCGGGCAAGGGAACTTTGGGCAAGTTTTTAAGTTCTGCCGGCAATCACTTTCATCTTTCTTCTGGAGATATCTTTAGAGGCCTGTCTCCAGAATCTCCTTCAGGACAGATGTACCACAAATACGCCGCTAAAGGCCTTCTTTTGCCAGATGAGATCACGATCGAAATCTGGCACCAATTTGTCCACGGGCTGATCGCTACAAATCGCTACTTTCCCTCCCAACAACTTCTGGTTCTAGACGGCATTCCCCGCACCATTCGTCAAGCAGATCTTTTACAAAAACACCTTCAAGTCGAAAAAATCATCGTCCTAGAAGTTGTTCACATCGAAGAGTTGATCAAAAGGATTCAGCGCAGGGCCGTGATTGAAAAAAGAACCGATGATCTCGATCCAAAGGTTCTAAAAACTAGATTTGATGTCTACGCCCAAGACACCTTAAAAGTACTTCATCACTACCCCAAAGAGCTCATCTGCCGCTTCAATGCAGAGCAAAAGCCGCTCGAACTTCTCCGAGATGTGCTTGTGAGCCTCTCCGGAATCTTTTCTGGTCGTTAATTTTTCTCAAGTCACTCAAAATAAACGATTGATTTTGAAAAAACGTTTTGGTTAAAAAAGAGAGCATTATGGGAATTAGCGCATGTAGAAGATTAGGAACGTTTGCTTGGGATTCCTTTGGCAGTATGGGAAGAGCAACCCTTAAGGGAATCCAATGCGCAGCAGGCAGATTTTTTTGTCGTTTTTCTTCTGCAAAAAAACATTCAGAATCCGACCTCAAAAATAGAAAATTCACCCTCTGCGAAGTGATGACCGGAACTGTTGTCTTTGGTGCCTTTTTTTTGGCTACCAAATTTGCCTTGGAGAGACAATTTAGTTCTGAATCACCAGCTTTTTCTTCCATCGACGATCTTGTCCAATCACTTTTAAAAAAAGATCCGAGATTCGTTTTGAACACCATCTCTACTGAAGCTTCAAAGAAAAATTTAAACGACCCTTTCATACAAATGCCAGGATCTGTTCTCTCTGTTTTTGATAAAGAAAAAGAATTGAAACCACTCACCGCGACGCTTCACTCCTTAAATATAGGGGACTCTCCTGAGTTAGGAAAGAAAACACTTTCTGTAAACTATTACCAAAGCAATAGCTGTGAAAAAGCACAGCAGCCAAAGACCATGCCCTCTAAGGTCAGCTCGATTCAAATATTGGAAAAACTTACCGATCCTAATCATCGTGAAGTCACCTTAGACACGACTGAAAAAGATGAAACCAGCGATATTTCTGAATTTATTGGAAATAAAGATCTGCTAGTTCAGTTCATTTTAGGAAAAAAACCCATGCGATTGAACCGAACTACGTGGATATGGAGCACTCACGACTTTGACTCAATTGCAAAGCCAGTGAATCAAAGGACGCAAGGGCCTGCTAGTCCGCGGGGCCCGTCTACCAAGAAGAAAAAAGGAAGACCTTTCTATAGAAAGAGCCATGGTGGAAGTCCTTATGGACATTAGAAACTGTTCTAAAATCATGGTTTCAGTTAGACTCGTCGCTCGTTTTTATGGCTAAGCTCATCATTCAAGACACCCAAGAAGAATTTGACCTTCCCGACGGCTCCCCTATTGCTGAAATTTGTGAACAGGCCGGCGTCCCTTTTGCCTGCACAGAAGGTGTTTGTGGGACCTGCGTTATCGAGGTTTCTGAAGGGATGGAGCACTTGAGTGAATTTAACGAGGCAGAAGCTGACTTTCTAGGAGATCTCGATAAGGAACGGCTTGCTTGTCAGTGCAAGATCCATGGCGGCTGTGTAAAAATTAAGTTTTAAGGAAAAAATATGATTACTAGAGATATGACGATCGAAGAAATCTTTAAGCGCTTTCCGAGCAAAAGCCAAAAGCTTGCCAGCGAAATGACCAAGTCTGGTCTTCATTGCGTCGGATGCTCGGCAGCTACTTGGGAAACGCTCGAGGCAGGGATGTACAGCCATGGTTTTTCTGATCCAGAGATCGACAAGCTCATTGGCGGACTCAATAAAATCCTGCAAGAAAAAGAAGACCTTTCTACCGTTACTTTAACAGAAAAAGCCGCAACTAAGTTTCTTTCTATTTTGAAGGAAGAACAAAAAGAAGGATGGGGAATTCGGCTTGGAGAAAAAGCTGCCAGTTGCAGCGATTTTGAATACTTTTTGGACTATTCTGAAAAACCAAAGCACGGCGATCTCATCTTTGAGTCCCAGGGCATTCAAGTCCATCTTCATCACAAGTCTGCAGATCGACTCTTAGGCACTGTCATCGATTATGTAGATGGCCTGCAAGGATCTGGCTTCAAGATTTCTAATCCAAACGTTAAATCTACCTGTGGGTGTGGAAATTCTCATGGGTATTAAAAATCATAAACGGTACTAAACAAACGGAAGATATTGTGGCAATTTTTTCTTGTGGAAAAGCAGTTTGTAATGGTCTTTGGAGTGGCGCTAGTTTAGTTGCGAGTAGCCTATCTAGTGTTGTGGCGAAAGTTGGTAGCGCGACCTGTGGAGTCTTCAGAGCTTGTTGTGGTGGCTCTACATCAGGAGATTATCATCGATTACCAGAAGGAGATGATTCGCAAGCCAAGGCAAAAGGGCGGACAATCACTCCATTCAAAGTTCTTGGAGGAGCTGCTCTCGTATTCGTTGCTGGCTTCGCTATTTACAAAACTCTTGGACAAACCTCTTCCCCAGCAGTTGCTTTACCTCGTCCGCCAGCTCCCTCTCCAACGGCGCCTCCGGTCATGCCTGGACCTGGATCTACAGGTGGTGTAGTAGAGCCCACAACACCAGTGGTGCCTTACAAGCCGCCAGCTGTAATCAAATGGATGGACTCCAGCCTCTCTTATGATTTCATAGTACTTGATGGGGCAAAAGTAATAAAATTTGCAGAAAATGAAGGAACAGACCTCATCGGATTTAGTAAAAACGGTCAGTTACTAGATAAAAGTCAGGTCTCAGCAAAGCAATCTAAAGCTTTTTTAAGACAAGGCGTACAAGGCCCGTCTCCAGAAGACGAACGGGTCGCACTAGTTTGCCATAACCCAAAAGCACTCCCATCTCCTGTCGTCAGATTCAGATTCTCAATGAATGAAGATACAATTGATTGTTTTTGCGTACGCTATTGTGAAAGCACTAACAGTAAATCAAAGCCCGCAAGATCTTCTGAATATAAAGCGATGGCTTTCTCCAGCTCACATGATTCTGGTTATTTAGGCCCCAATGATACTGGAGTTGGTCAACTAGATAGAGATCGTCCAGTTGCATTAAACCATTTAAGAGCTCACGTAGATATGACTGGAGCAGATGGCTTTTGTAATTTCCATGAGTTTTTTCGGGATAGAAATCGGATGGGTCGATTTATAAGAGGAGAAGAACCTATGCGATTGAATCAAGCTATATGGATATGGGCCGTCTAGTTGTCAAAAACCGCGCTTTTTCTCCGTCTATAATCACAAATCTAGCAAAAGCCTCGAGGGATCCTCGAGGCTTTTTTTTATGTGCATCAAAAAGCCGATCGATTGCTGTCCATCGACGATCCGATGATCGTAGCTGAGAGCCAGATACATCATGGGACGAATAGCAACTTGGTCATTGACGACAACAGCCCGTTTGACAATGTTGTGCATCCCTAAAATACCGCTTTGCGGAGGATTTAAAATGGGAGTAGACAAAAGAGAGCCGTAGACTCCTCCATTGGTGATCGTAAAAGTTCCTCCTTGTAAATCTTCGATGCTAATGCTCGAGCTTCTTGCCTTTTCAGCAAACTCTTTGAGCATTTTTTCAATCTGCGCATAGCTAAGCTTATCTGCATCTCGAAGAACAGGAACCATCAAGCCTTTTTCTGTCCCTACAGCGACCCCGATGTTGTAGTAATGAGCTAAAACAATCTCTTCTCCTTCGATCTTGCCGTTGATCTCTGGATATTCTTGCAAAGCAGCAATAGAGGCTTTGATAAAAAAAGACATGAATCCCAGTTTTACCCCATGCCGCTTTTGAAAACTTTCCTGTTCTTTTTCTCTGATTTGTAAGATAGCGCTCATGTCCACTTCATTGAACGTGGTGAGCATGGCGGTTTGATTTTTCACCTCGACTAAACGCTCTGCAATTACCCGACGCAGTTTGCTCATTTTTTTGCGCGTTGTTCTTCCTTCTGTAGCCTGCGAGGAGATCGGAGCTGGAACCTCTTCTTTTTGTTCTTTTTTCAAAGGAGGAAGAGTAGGAGGAGGCATTTTAGGAGGAGGAGCAGAAGGCGCCTCCCTTTTTTCTTCTGTGACCAAACCCGATGGCTCTATACTTCCGATCACTTGGCCTACTTTGACAAAATCGCCAGTTTTTACGTTGAGGATTAACTTGCCTGCAGCAGATGCATAAAGCACCTGATTTACCTTATCTGTTTCTAATTCTAAGATCTCCTCATCTGGCCGAACGATGGCTCCAGAGGATTTAAAAATGGTTCCTATGGTCGCCTCAAGGATAGATTCTCCTATCGGAGGGACCTGAATATCTATAGTCATTCAAAAGCCTCTTTCATGATCTGTTCTAATTCTCTGGCATGCTGTTTAAAAGAGCCTGTAGCAGTGACAGGGCTTCTCGTTCTGCCAACGTAACGAAGGGACACCTTAGGGAGCATTCTTTGCAGATGGGGCTGAATGAACTCCCAAGCGCCCATATTTTCTGGCTCTTCTTGCACCCAACACACTTCAGGGCAAGCAGGGTAAAGGGCTAAAAGTTCTTGCCATTTCTTCTCATGGATTGGATAGAGCTGCTCAATGCGGCAAATGGCGATCTCTTTTTGCTTGAGAGTCTCTCTTTTGGCCAATAGCTCGTAATAAATTTTGCCCGAACATACAAGAAGACGTCTTGGTTTTGGCACCACAAGTGAATCTGGTAAAACCTCTTCAAATTCTCCTTGAGTAAACGCAGTAAAAGGGCTTGTGCAGGCAGGATGTCTAAGCAAACTTTTAGGGGTAAATACAATCAGCGGCTTTTTAATCTTGCGAAGCGCTTGGCGTCTGAGCAAATGAAAATACTGTGCAGGTGTTGTCGGATTTACCACCTGAATATTATTTAAAGCAGCCAGCTGCAAAAACCTTTCCATACGCCCGGAAGAATGCTCTGGCCCTTGCCCTTCATAACCATGGGGAAGCAAAACAACGAGAGATGAGTATCTCGCCCATTTTTGTTCTGCAGTCGTGATGTAATGATCGATCACTGTCTGTGCTCCGATGGAAAAATCGCCATATTGAGCCTCCCATAAAACAAGCCCTTGCATCTTCCAGCTATACCCATATTCAAAAGCCAAACAAGCAAACTCTGAAAGAGGTGAATTATAGACTTCAAAGGAGGCTTGGTTTGAAGAAAGATGAGATAAAGGAAAATGGATGCTCCCTGTCTCTTGATCAATCCAGGCTGCATGTCGATGGCTAAATGTAGCCCTTCGAACATCTTGCCCTGCCAGACGAACGGGAATTTCTTCTAGAAGAAGAGAACCAAAAGCTAAACACTCCGCCAGCGCCCAATCAACATTTGCTTTTTCCTTACAGATATGCTCTCTTTCTTCGGCCATTTTTTGGAGCTTCGGATGAAGGTGAAATCCTTCAGGAATTTTGGCGTAATCGCTTGCGATCTTTTCTAAAACTTCCCCACTCACACCCGAAGAAAAAGGGGCAAAAAGCGTTTCGTTAGAGGGCTGCTGAAACTCTTTATGGTGAGCTCCGTACCTCTCTTCTACCGGATGTGGATCTTCCTCTTTAGCCTTTTCTTGGTGTGACGCTAGAGTCTTTTTAAAAGACTCTTCTAACTGACTAGCCATTGATTGCTCAATAGCTCCTTCTGAAAGAAGCTTTTCTAAGTAGAGTTCCCGAATCCCTTTTTTTGCTCTGATCTCCCGATACTGAAGAGGCTGAGTAAAAACAGGTTCATCTCCCTCGTTATGCCCATATTTTCGATACCCATTGAGATCGATAAAAACATCACATTGAAATTTAGCTCGAATATCTACGGCTAGTTTCACAGCAAAAAGAGCGCTTTCTGGATCTTCTGCATTGACATGAAGGACGGGACATCCAAAAGCTTTAGCAATATCGCTACAATAACGGGTGGATCTCCCCTCTTCCGGAGTCGTTGTAAATCCGACCTGGTTATTCACAATGATATGAACCGTTCCTCCAACCGAATAGCCAGGAAGGCGCATGAGCTGAAGAGATTCATAAACGACCCCCTGCCCTGCAATCGAAGCATCTCCATGAATCAAGATACAAGTTGCCTTGCTTGCTCTAGCAAGACCTAAAGCCACCGGGTCAATCGATTCTAAACAAGAAGAATTGGCCGCCAGATGTAGATGCACCTCTTTGCCAGAATAAGATTTGCTACGGGTTGAAAATCCTTTGTGATATTTCACATCTCCGCTCTCTTCAAATTGCATCGGGAAAAATCGATCTTCAAATTCTTGAAAAATCACCGAATAGGGTTTATTCAAAAGATTGGCTAAAACATTCAGCCTCCCGCGATGGGCCATCCCAATGATAAATTCCGTAGAAGTCCCCTTTTCAATGATAGCCGCAAGCATTGGGAGCAAAGTATCAGAGCCTTCTATTGAAAAGCGCCTTTGCCCTGCGTACTTTGTATGCAAAAAACTCTCAAACAGCTCTGATCGATTGAGATTTTCTAAGATCAGCTTTTTCTCTTCTAAAGAAGCTCTTAAATCGAGCTTGGGCTCTATTTGACTAATGATCCATTTCTGCATCTCTGGGTGATCCAAATGCATAAACTCAAAGCCAACAGGCCCACAATAAATCTCCTCAAGCGCCTTGATAATGTCTTCTAAAGGAGCCTCTGGCGCAGCACATAGACCGTGAGAAGGGAAAAAGGCTTTCAACTCCTCCTCTTTAAAATTCACCGAAAACCCCTCTTGCTTGCGAGCAGATTGAAGCGGATTGAATGTTGCCTTCAGATGGCCGCAGCGCCGGTAAGTGTCGATCAAAGGAAGGACCTTATCCGAACGATCCCCCCCTTTTTCGCGAGAGAGAAAAGAGGCGGCTTGCATTCCTTCAAAAAAATAGCGCCAAGAAGATTCTACAGATGCCGGATCGGTCAAATATTTTTTATATAGACCGTCCATCAGCTGTAGATTGGCCAGCTGCGCAAAGTCGGGAAATTCAGCCACAGGTTACTCCACCTCACCCAATACCAAAATAAAATAAATTTGTCTTGTGTTTTGCTCGGCTCGCCCTTAAAATAATGCCCTTTCTTTTTTTGAAGAAAAGATCCTTCAGAGGTGATTGCAAAATTCCCGATCCTCGAAAAATCGATGATTTTGAAGACAATTTGCGAGGACAATCCGACAGATCGGATTGTCCATTCAGCGCTGACGGCTTCCTGCCCAAATGGGCAGGAGAGAAAGTGCTGACGGAAATTGCCTCAAAAGGGCGATTTTGCGATGGCGAGGAATTTTGCAATTACCTCTTTACATTATTTTTCCATTTGATTAAGAAGTAGGGCGGCAACCCGGAGTAAAGATGAACATGAAAAGCGAAAGGCTCAAGAAGTTAGAAACTGAGTGTCAGGATTTAGAGCAGTGGATGGTCTTAGGCCTGGTTCCAAAGAAAGATCTCGAAAAACACAAAGAAGAAATTCGGGGACTAAAAACAAAAATCGAGGAAGAAAAAGAGCGCCTTCGCTTCATGAAAGAAAACGGGGACATGGAAGAATATGTCACCCCAAAAAAAACTCCTGCCAGACAAGCTTATGCAGAGCCTCACACCCTTCCCGACATGGAAATGGGAGATAATATGACCGATGCCGGGCTCGATATGGAAACAGAAAACTTTGATATGGAAACTTCGACTGAAGAAGAGACAGAGGCCGGCGGAGAAGAAGAGACAACAGTTGCAGAAGAAGAAGACGATGAGGATCCCTTTTCCGATCGGAACAGATGGAAACGGGGCGTCCTTGAAGACCCAGATGCTGACAACTGGTAGAGCTAATTGTTCTGTTTATTTTCACATCCCTTTTTGCACGAAAAAATGCCCTTACTGCCATTTTTACGTAGTCCCCAATAAAAAATTGTTCCACGCCCTTCTCCTCGAAGGGCTTTCTTTAGAATGGGAACAAAAAAAGTCCCTTCTCAAAAACCACTCCATCGTCTCTGTCTACTTTGGCGGAGGAACTCCGACCCTTTTTGGAGCAGAGGCGATCGGTTTGTGTCTGAGCTGGCTTCAAGACAAGCTCAGGGCAGATTGCGAAATCACTGTAGAGGCCAATCCTGAAGAGGCTAGCCCAGAGCTTTTTTCTTCCTTAAAATCGATCGGCGTCAATCGAATCAGCCTTGGAGTCCAATCTCTCGATGATCGATCTCTTCTCGTCTTAGAGCGTCAACATAGCGCCCAAAAAGCCAAACAGGCCCTTTTTGATGCACAAAAAGCAGGCATCCAAAACGTCTCTGTCGATCTCATGTACGACCTGCCCGACCAAACAGAGAGTTCATGGAGATACACTTTAGATGCCCTTGAGTCTCTTCCAATCACCCATCTTTCTCTGTACAACCTCACCATTGAGCCTCACACCTCTTTTCATAAACGAAAAGTCTCTCGCCCTCTGCCAGAACAAAGCCTCAGATTTTTACAGATGGCCCTCGAAGCTTTTGCAAAGCTAGGACTTGAGCGCTACGAAATCTCTGCCTTTGCAAAGCCTGGATTTTCTTCGCGCCACAACCTCGGCTACTGGACCTTTCGCCCCTTTTTAGGCTTTGGCCCCTCTGCCTTCAGCTTTTGGGAAGAAGAGCGCTTTCAAAACGTCCCCCATCTGCAGCGCTATGTGCGCGCTCTTCGAGAAAACGGCTCACCCATCCACTTCCGAGAAAAACTCCCCTATCCAGAAAACCTAAAAGAGAAACTCGCCATCCAGCTTCGGTGTAAAGAGGGAGCCCCTCTTCTTGAAGAATTGCCATCAGATGTAACGGCTTCTTTAGAAAAGCTCATTGGATTGGGACTTGTGATCAAAGAGCGTGACCGAATCAGGCTGACTGAACGAGGGATGCTCTTCTACGACTCAGTCGCAGAAGAGCTTGTCTAATTGATTAAGAAGACATAAGTACCCACTGAACAATCAGATTCAGTCGAGAAACTCTGATTTTCTTAATCTCTGCAACACAAGCATCCATTACCACACACATTTCTGAAGAGACAGCCTTACACATCTTTTTATGTCCTCCACCTGCTTCTAATGCATTTAGATCTTTCTGCACTGTTTTTGCCTTTTTTACGTAGGCCTGAACAGCTTCTTTTACCTTTACAGAAGCAAGACAGGTTAAGGCGTGTTTTTTCACTTCTTTAGTTGGAAGAATTTCAATCTTGTACTCTTTTCCAGCCACAACCCATCTGCCGCTGTGTTTTAGCGGGGTTGGCGCTTGAAAAGCAGAAGCCTCAATGGAAATAAGGCCATGCATCCGATCTCTTAAAACAATATAGCCCTTGGCGTCCAGGTTTCCCTTGACCATGCAAAGTCGGTTAAAGAACGAAGGGTCTTTGCTCTGTTTTCGATAGCTGCGAACAACTGCTTGGTATTGCAAAACAACTGTTTTTTGAAGGCTTCCCTCTCCCACTTGTTTGCAGTACCCTTTAAGAACAAACGCAGCGCCTTTCAAAAATTTTTGAAAAGCTTCAGCAGGCGTTGTGCTTTGACTTACTTTAGAAACTCTACCTAACCATCTGAGAGCTCTCGATCGTAAGTTTGGAACTTTTTCCTTACTTTGACGCCAATCAATTGCCGAATCGACTTCATTGGCTTCTTTGGGAAGCAAAACAGTGCTGTCTCCATCACCAACAGTCGTATTCCCAGCAAAAATCAATTCTTGCTTTCCAACTTTATACGGAAGCCGAGGCAGCGTCGAGCTATGAGCCGCTTCATAGCCCTGACTTCCCTTAATCCCCCGCTTTCCCTTTCCAACCACCCCTTCCGCTATGGGAGGATGTTTCATTCCAGAAAATTGAAAACCTGTCCCAAAAACGAGGAGAAACTGTCGCCACATCAATTGAAGGCGAGTTTCAAAGTGATTTTTGTAGGCTGGTTTCAACTGTTTTTTCAGCGTTTCGTCAAGCTGAGAAGGTAGTTGTTTGATCAGATTGTCTGTAAGTTCTCTGAAATAAGTAAACGATTTTCTGACCACCTTGTTTCCATTTTTATCAATGCAGCTAATCTTGCTCACTGGAAACACACGGACCATTTTTCCCTGTCTTTCTTTGAGATAAGAAACCGCTCTTTTCAAAAGGCACGTTGGCACATAAGAACAATTTGTATTTTCCCAATACTCTGTTACTTTACGTCCCCCTGCTCGAGGAGGAGAGCCTGCGTATTTGAGGGCTGGTGCATTGACTGTTAGAACTGTGCTCATACATTACCTCTCTTCCTAAAAAGCCCTCTCATTTAACTCCTCTAGAAAATGTGCGTCAATCTCAATATACCACTGTCCAAAAAACCTTCTTTTTCTGAAAATGTTCCTTCCCGTTCAACCAAGGATTGCTTTCATGACCTCTCCGACTTCACACTCTTGCTGCCAAAGAGCCTGTCATTCATTTACACAATGGGCAAAATCTGGGTGGTCTAACATCTGCAAAATCTCTCCTATCAAGAGCTCAAAAATCGTAGAAATGGTGACAAACCTATTTTATTCCAGAAAACCAAATCTCCCTTCTCCTGTGCCGAAGGAACACTTTATGCCAAAAAACAATCTAGGCATAGCAATGGAGGAAATTTATGACTCTACTGCTGAAAAGATCCAAAAGCTTTTAAACATTAAAAACTTACTCGCCATGTTCAGAAATGTAGCTCAAACACACGGCTGCGTTTTGACCAGAAATGGGAAAGCTCAGATTGAGCAGTTTCATAAAGACCTACACCAATTGCCTCCCCTCGATTATAAAAATCGGATATGGCTAGCCTTTGTAAAGGGGATATTCAGGGGCAAAATACAACTTTTTTCCAAAGAGCTAAAACCTGTATTCAGCCCTCACAACCTTAATCGCAAAGGGTAGAGACCTGCCAGCCCCTTACCCACAAATCTCATTAGAGCCGATTTACGCAAGAAGTCTAAAGTTTCCCATTCAAAATCTTCTTTACTTTTAACTTTTTAATTCTTATAATCTTCCATAAAAAAAAGAATAAAATAATGGCAATTCCAGATGTATTAATTGTAGGGGCAGGGCCTGTAGGGCTTTGGACGGCTGTCCAGATCAAGCTTAGAAATAGGAATTTAACCGTCCAGATCTGGGAAAAACATGCAGAATATCAACGCAAACACCTTCTCCAACTAAACCCAAGCTCCCTGAAGGGAGCTCCTAAAGAAATGGACGAGATTGTACGGGAATTTAGTCGAAGCAGGTCCCTAGGGACAAACGTCATTGAAGAGCGCCTTGCAAAGTTAGCTTCCGATCTAGGAATCGTTATTCAAAAAAACAAGCCAGTTACAGAGCCCCGAGACTTACAAGCGCGCGTAGTTGTAGGAGCAGATGGAGCTCATAGCATTGTCCGCAGAGAAATATTTGGCGGACAAATGGCTCTCGAGCAAGATTTGCGCTACATTGTCGAAGTCAAATACGAGGTGAAAGGGCAAGGAAAGGCCCTGAATCTGGTCAAAGCTGCCTATCCAACATTAAAATTAATGAAAGCCATCGCCCAAGAATACGTCGGCAAAGAAAAAGATGGTAAAACGCAGATTACGCTCCGGCTATTTATTGACAAACAAAAGTACGAAGAGCTTAGAAAAGAGGGGGCCGATTTTCAAAATCCGTTCAACCTAGAGAGTGAAGGAGTAAGACATACAGAACTATCTCGCAATATCTGGACATGGTTGAATGTAAAGGAACAACATGGAGAATTTCGAATTCCTCAGTCTGAGAAGATCACGGTGACTAGACTTGGAGTCTATGCAAGTAAGGAAGTGGCTTGCCAGTGCAAAGACAAAGTCTGCTTCTTAGTTGGAGATGCTGCCTTTGGAGTTCCCTTTTTTCGAAGCTTGAATAACGGGCTTCTCTGTGGCACGCAACTTTCGAAGCGAATAGTGGAAGTACTCAATCCAGAACGAGGACCACTGAAAAGCATTATCATGAGCCCTCTTTCTAGATATTCACTCTACGTGAAGACTCTTCAAAAGACTGAGGTCTTGTGGGCTCGGGTCAAAAACTTCTTCCTGAGTATTTTGCTGTGGTTTGTGCAGATCAGTGCCCGAGTCCCCTGGCAAATCAACTACTGGTCTGAAGCAGAAGCGTTTCAATTACAACAGCCTTCTGAAGCTCCAATCCACTAAAGCTAATCTGCTCCCAGCACTTTTACCGCAAAGCGTAGAGATCTGCCAGCGAGTGGATGGTTGAAGTCGAGGATCGCTTTTTGTTCTTTCACTTCATGAACCCGAATCGGAAATACTCCCCCTTCTGGGTCTTGAACTCCCAAGACAGCCCCTTGAAACCGAAATTGCTCAGGCAAATTTTCTAAATCCACTTCCCGAAAAGCTTCTTTGACAATCGGACCATAGGCTTGCTCTGGCTTGAGAAAAATCGTTTTGCTCTCGCCTATTTTTAAGCCTAAAAGTTCTTGCTCTAGAGCCGCAAAAATCTGCTGCGCGCCCAAAACAAATACAAGAGGATTTTCTCCTACATTTGTATCGACTGGAGTTCCGTCCTCTAAAAAGACACTATACTCCAATGAAACTTTGGTCCCTTTTTCGATCATGGCATCTCCTTAAACTGATTTCCCCCTTATTCAAGATGCAAGATTAGGGTGTCAAGAAAAAGTTCTGGTTTGAGTTCGGAATGAACTTTAAGGCCACTATGAATTTTGTTTACCTAAAAAACTAGGGTAGTAAAATATTTTTTCAAATCCTTTAACAAGAGGCTCTCTTATGGATTGGTTTATTTCATTACTTCGTTTTTCATTGGTTGCTTGGATCGTATCATGCATTATTTCAGCTAATGCCTGGGCTGCAGAGAATTTACCTTTTCGGGACTCAAACCCAAGCTCTGGAACACGCGATTTACTCTTTCGAGATTCACACTCAAGCTCTGAAACGCGTGATTTACTCTTTCGAGACTCGAACTCGAACTCGGTTTCTCTGCCTGTAGAATTAGTGGCCGAAACGGGAAGAGGTTTGTACGTCCTTGCAGCTGGTACTATGATCACAAAGCATGCTGCGAACCCCGTACATAGACTCAATCGATTTCAGTTACGGTTTCTAATCCCGATTCTAGGAGACTGGATCACTGGAGCTGAAGTTATTTATAACGCACGATTGATGGATGAATTAGGCTCTTATGGAGGCATTACGTTTAAATTGGCAGATGCAGAAGCGCAAACGTACGGATACCGGATTTACCTCGATGGAGCGGAATATCAATCAGTCAAACAAGTAGCTCTCCTTTTACACGAATTGATCCATGTCCAACAATATCGCCAGCATGAAGAGAAGCTGTCAAACTTCGGCTACCACTACTTCAAGGGATGGGCTAAAAACGGCTACGATTACGAGAAAATTCCAATGGAAAAAGAAGCTTTTGAAGCAGAAAATATACTTATGAACTTTATCAACGTGTATGAAAAAACACTTGGAAGAGAGCCTGACCCATCTGGATTTGAGCACTACTGGAATCAATGGAAAAAGGGGTGGTCTTTTGATGCAATCAAAAGCGACTTAGCACATAGCTTCGAGGCGAGATATCGGGCTGGAATTCCTATTTCGTCTGGGAGGGATGTACTTTTCGCTGGACAATCTCTGTTCATTGGACAGTCTCTTTCTTCGTATAATAAAAAGTACAAGCTCACATTAGAAGCAGATGGGGACCTATTCCTCTATGAGGGATCAACGATGGTTTGGCATATTGGCATAAAGAACTCAAGCAATGCAAAAATTAAAGAGTTGGCGCTGACAGAGAATGGGAACTTAATTCTCAAAGGGATTAGATATATTCATAACAGCATCCCCGTCGAACATGTATTTTGGCAAACAAATACAAATATTCAAAATGGATTCTTAGTGATGCAAAATGATCGAAATATTGCTCTGTACAGCGACACAAAAAATTTTCCATTTCCTGACCAATCCCATCTAATCTGGTCTTTCAAAACGGGAATTTAAGAATCTATCAAGTTCCTTTAGGTCATGAATGCAATACGAATAGTTGACACACGTGTCAACTATTCGTATTGCTCCTTAGAGGACGAAACTTAAGAATATCGAACACTATCCTTTAAAGTGGACTATTTTTCGGGGAGGTAGGTCAGTCAAGAGGATTTCTTATTGTTGAGCAAAAAGAAGATCTATAAAAATCAAAAATTATGCTGGGGGAGCATATTTTTTCACGAATTTTATAGCATAAATAAGATAAAACGAATCTCTGTCTAGACAATCTCTGCTACGTATGTAGCATGCAGTTCTGTTGAATCCAGGACGGGAAAGTTAAAGTCTTTTTGAGACAAAATGAGTGTAAGTTCTGTGCAACCCAAAATCAAACATTCGGCTCCTTGCTTTCGCAAGGCGCTCACGATCCGAATAAGAGTCTCTTTCGATTTTTTCCGGACCTTATTAGACAAGAGTTCTTCAAAGATGATTTTATTGATCTGGTTGATCTGTTTTTCATTGGGGACGATCACTTTTTCAGTCGTGGAATGTTTGATCAAGTAGTTTGCGTAAAAGCCATCTAGTGAAGTGAGTTTAGTTCCAATGAGGGCCACCCGTTTGAACTTAGCCTTGTTGATGAACTTGCAAATAGGGACGAGGATATGAATCAGGGGAACTTTGCAATTTTCTTGAACTACTTCTGCGAATTTATGAAACAGGTTTGAACAGATTAAAATCCGATCCACCCCCGCCCTTTCAAGAGCTTTTGCTGCTTGGATCAAAATCTTTTCTACTTTACTCCACTGCTTTTTCTTCACAGCATCGTAAATGTCGTGCTCATTGATGCTATACAAAATGATGTACCCAGTGCGGCCTGGACCTAATTTTTCACGAAGACGGTTGGTGATGAGGTCGTAGTAGACCTCTGTACTTGCGCAACCGATACCGCCAATTAAACCGATCGTTTTCATAGCCCCTTCACAAATTCATCAACCCCAGTAAATACCGGATCAAAACAGGGCAGATGGTACTTATGTTCATATGTTTTGATGAGCTCTAGTTTTTTTTCTTTCTCTTTAAATTGCGAGGTGTTCAGAGAAATGGCTAGTACTTTTGCATGAGGATTCGTCAAACAAGCAGCCTCTTCGTAGGCCCGAATGTACTCCAAAAGATCGGGGATCGGATAATCGGGAAAATCGGCCATCGTTTTTCTAGCCGGGTTGTGGCAGAGTACCATAGCATCTGGCTGACTGCCGTGAACCAGCATCATGGTTCCTCCAGCACTTTGTGGATGAAAGAAAGCCCCTTGCCCTTCAATGAGATCCCAATGAGTTGAAGAGGCGTTTGGAGATAAAAGTTCAACAGCACCGACAAAAAAATCGGCCGGCAAATTATCAATCGCAATGCCCGATCCTGCAATCAAAATTCCTGTTTGTCCTGTGGCCCTGAAAGTAGCCTCCATCCCCTGTCTTTGCATCGCTTCAGCAAGAGCTAGCGCTGCATACATTTTGCCCACCGCGCAATCAGTTCCCACTGTGAGAAGTCTTTTTCCCGTCCGCTTTTTTAGCGTGGGTGAAGGGATCGGATCGTCATAGTAGCGAACATCGAACAGTTGCCGATGGTGCTGTTTTGCAGCTTCTCGAATCTCCTGAACATCGCTTAGCCGTTCATGTAGTCCAGCAGCTACATGAAGCCCCTTTCGAATAGCTTCAACAATCAGATTTATCCACTGTTCATCGAGCTTCCCGCCTAGAGCAGCCACACCAATGATGAGCGTTTTCGCCCCCTTTTGCACAGCCTCCTCCAGACTTAAATGGGGAAGCCCCAAATCGAGCTGTGTAGACACTTGCCATAATTGCCCGATGCATTTTTTCTTGCACCAATGCGCTACTCCAGCAGCTGTTTTCCCACTCGTCTGAGCGCTTTTTGCCTCTCCAGTAAAAAGCAAGTATGGCGTGGGGATCTGGAATTGATTCAGCATGGCTATACCGCTCGTGATTCAAAAATTGGTTCTGCCCGCGTCGGATAGGCTCTGCTTTTGAGATCCAGCTGCATCACTAAACCTTTCAGGTTGAGTTCCTTCGCTGACGGCTTCGCCTGACTCAAAATCAGGCCATCTTCCTTGGCATTTCCCAATTTTTGAATCCCTCGCGGTATATTTTTTTTCATAACTTATGATACGAAGAAGATCAAGATGAAAAATCCATGGCTTTTGTTTTTAGGGATAGCCGTCGGATCTTTGATGTCTGGCATCGATTTTCTAGCCATTGGAATTGCTGCCCAACCGATGGCCACCTCTCTTGGCATAAGTCTTGCTGAGCTCCAATGGTTTTTCAGCGCCTTTGCTATCGGAAATGCTAGTTTTTTAGTGGTCTCTGGCAGACTATCCGATCTATACGGCCGCAAAGCAATCTTCGTTATCGGCTCTGTTCTTTTCATTTTCACCTCTATCGTTATTGCAGCCAGCTCATCTCCTTGGATCATTATTCTTGCTCGCCTTATCCAAGGGGCTAGCTGCGGGACGACTACGAGCGCTGCCATTGCAATTTTAGCTCGTACTTACGCCCCTCTGGAAAGGGCTCGATGGATTGCTGGATTAGTCGGGACTACCGGATTAGGGATGACGCTGGGACCTATCTTAGGCGGTTTTTTGATTCATGCTTGGAGTTGGCGCTTAATTTTTCTCATCAATGTGCCTATTGGGCTGCTTGGCCTTATGTTCACTTGGATTTACATGCCCAATCAGCCATCGCAAGAAGTTAAACGCCAAGAGCTCAATCTTCTTGGAATGAGTTTACTCACCGGGATGCTTGTGTGTTTAACGATTGGAATCAGCCAGGGGCCTTACTGGGGTTGGAGCAGTTCGAAGACACTGACTGCATTCACCTCTTCTTTCTTACTCTTGATTTTGTTTTGGATTCGAGAACGAACACATCATGCTCCGATCATTCGCAAAGAACTGTTCAGAATAAAGCACTTTTTGGCCGCCAATGCAGTAGCTGCTTGCCTATATTTTACTTTGACGGCTTGGGTCTTTATCATTGGCCTATATTTAGAGCGTGTAGCTAGTTTGAGTGCAGAGCAAGCAGGAATGAGCTTTTTGCCCTTTGGTTTAGCCACTCTCCTCTTGTTTACCCAAGCATCTAAACTCTCTCGATATTTTAAAATCCGAAGCCTCGTCGTCTGTGGGTGCACACTGAATGTGATCGCGTTTGGCCTCATGAGCTTTTTTCCGATTTATCCTCCTCACTGGCTTATGATCCTCTGTTTTTCCCTATTTGGCGCTGGCTTTCTTCTCGTCAATGCATACACCATGCAAATGGGGATCGAACACGTTCCAGTAGAAATTTCTGGCATTGCCTCTGGTAAATCGATGATGATTCGCTGGTTTTCAGGAGCCGTCGGCGTTGTTGTAATGGCTACTTTTTTCAGCACGGAAGCATCTAGTTCATACGGCGGCCCTACTTCAGCAAAGCTAAAGGAAGTGATCACGGGGCAAAAACAAACCTCAGATGCTTTTTTTGCTCAAGAATTGATCCGCCAAGCCTATCATTACGGCCTTGTCATGAGCATCCGGGTGTTCTTCTGCATTTCCATTCTGGCCCTTCTCATCTCCTTGAGATTTACCAACAAACATAAATGAAGATTTTCTTCAATCTTGCTTAGGCGTAGGCTTTTAAACAGAAAGAAAAAGGAGTCACCCATGAATATTCAAATGACTTACGCCAGCAGCGGCATTCAACTCGAAACCGAACGATTGACTCTCCGATCAGCAACCCCTGATATGCTCGATGACTATGCAGCATTGCATGCTGATCCAGAGGTCATGAAATCTCTAGCAGATGGAACTATTAAAACCCGCGAAACGGTACAGGGGCGATTAGAAGCCTGGAACAAACGATGGATGACGGGTGATTATTACAGCACAATGGCTGTGTTTGAAAAAAAATCAAAGAAGTTCATTGGACACTTTGTAGTAGGACACGGCGAAAAAGCAGGAGAATCGGAGATTGCCTACTTATTTCATAAAGAGTTTTGGGGAAATGGGTATGGGACAGAGGCTGCTCAAGCTGTTGTCCAGGGATTAGTCCCAATGCTCCGTGACCGAGAACTCATCTGGGGAAAACATCCCCTTGATGGGAAACCGCTCACTACCCTTTGTGCAACAGCACGAATTGACAATGTAGCCTCAAACGCAATCTTGAAAAGGCTCGGGATGAAACTTTTAAAAACTGACGAAAAATTTGGTGCAATACGTCATCACTACACCTATGACGTTCAATACATGAATCCCAGTAACCCAATGATTCCAGCCCTTAAAAAACCACTCGCTGAATGTTCTATGCAAGAGCTTGTCAAACTCTGGAAATCGGGAAAATCAGCCTCACTCCCCTAGCTTCCGCCTCAGCCGTATCTTCAAACGCATGGGTTTTCATCAGCATCTTCTGAGCTTTCTCGACATCGCTCCAGTCGATGCTCGCCGTATATTCTTGCGCAAAGTCCAATACTCGAATCAACGGTTCTGCTTGCCTGTTATGACTCAAAGATTTTAGAGCTGCTAGATAATTTCCTCTGAAAATCGTCGGAATGATAATCCGCGTCTGTCCCTCAGCCACAAGCTCAGCATTCATCATCAACCGAGCACACCTGCCGTTGCCATCGGCAAATGGGTGCACTTCTGTCACAAGAAACATCATGAAGACTGCCCGGTGAAACGGATGAGGAAGGGCTTGGAGCCACTCGAACCCTTTTCGCAATGTCCCTAAGACCAGTTCTGGCTCAACAAACATCGTAGATCCTGCTCGATTTCCAACCGTTTTAAAGGCGCCGGGATTTAGTTCAGGTCGACCTTCCATGAGCTTTGCGTGACGACGTTTCAGCAGCATCAAGAACTCCTCTATATTTTTCGGCACCTGTTTCATCTCCCGAATGTTAGAGGTCATTTGATACGTGCCCAAAATATCGTGCGCATCTGCCGGTCGGTTGGAAGGCATTTTCCCCTCATAAACGATCTGAACTGCTTCTTCGACTTCAAACTCCGTCCCTTCAATGAAATTCGAAAAATAGGCCTCAAAAAATGGAAGAGCCAGTGGAGTGTGCTTCATTAGACGGTTTGGTAGATGCTTAGCGCTCAACGCTTCGTACAATGCTTGGAACAAATCAAGCCGCTTTGCATCGTAGGGCTCTCCTCGGCTGCGAGCAATAGCTTGTGGAGAAGACAGTCGAACACTTCGGGTTCCGAGCAAAGTCCCAATCAAATTTTCTAGCGCTTTACACTCTTTCTTTAATCCGAGAACACCAGCGATCTTCTTCGCATCATCTCTCAATGTCTGGAGCGCCTGCGCTCCTGCCGATTGCAGCATCGTTTCTAACTTTTCTTCAACCTCTTGCTTTGAAAGAGTTCTCGCTATCGCATGTTTTCTCGATCGACTCGGACGCATGTTTTCGAGATAAGCTCGTGCAGGACATGACAAATGCATCCCCCCCATGAATGGCTGATCTTCAGGAAGAGAGGGATGGCCTTTGCGAGGATAGATCGAAAGACCGGGCAATATCACCGGCCGTTTCTTGGAAGAGACCACAAACACCGAACCATCTGTTGCCAGACGATACTCCAGCGCAGTCCGATCGACGATCACTGCTCCTGGAAAAAGCTCCCCCACCAAAAACCATGCATGCCGCCGAATTAACACTTCCGGCTTTTCGTGCAAATTCGTTGTGTACACTCGGCTTCCTAACTTACGAAGCAATCCTTGCTTGACCTGCTTGGAAACAAGCGAAGCAAGCGAGGCATTCGAGACAAAGACCTCTGGCAACAATTTGGGCATTTAGCCACCCTTTTTCCCTATTTTGGCAACTTTTTGGGAGTTAAGCAAGGGTTTTTGCAACTTTTTGGGAGTTAAGAAGGTATTTAAAAATTCAGGTTCATCCGGCTAATTGGTACCTGCCCACAGAGAAAGAGAGCTAGGGAGGTTTTACTTCGGCTTCCTCTCCATAGCTTCCCGTGTGGCCAGTTTCATACCTGGGAACTGCTTGACCATCTTGTGATCTGCCTTGTACACCGCATACTCAGGGGTGCCGTAGGAGTCATACAATAAAGGGCTACTTTCAGTGCCTCGGTACTCAACCTCTTGGCTTAGAGTTTTGATGATTGCGTACCCATACTCTCGGACTACAACAGCATCGTTAGGTAGACTGTCTAGCTCCAACTTATAAGCTGCAAGATTAGCTAAGATTGGTTGGGTAAAAGAGAGGCACGGGTTTGTTGCTAACTCGTCTACGTAACTTTCCCATTCATTTCGAGCGCTCTCAATCTTTGCAATGACTTGTTTTAGCTGGGAATAAGAAGCTGGTACTTGGCTTGGCTCTAGTAAAAGAGCTGTTTGGCTTACAGGTCCAAATTTCACTGACATGGGAAAACCTCCTACTTTGAAGGCTATGTTTTTAACATAGATAATCTATAAGCGCAATTTGAAGAACGCTACACTTACCGGATGCTTCGGGGCCAACCCTCTTCCAATTTCATCTGCATTAATGAATTCGTAGAGCATTGAACAAGCGCGAATCAGCTCTAAAGTCATCGTCGTTTTGCCAGCCCCATTTGGGCCTGCAATCATGAGAATTCGCTTAGACATATGTATTACATACTAGTTCTATCGCCTTTTTTCCAAAAGAAAGACAGTCAAACTTCTCTCAAACAAAGCTTCTTGAAGGATCCGGGTTCAATCCCCTGCTTTTACATTTTTTACGACAGACATCCAGCATGTAAAGCTAGTACATGAAGATTAAAGTTTATTGGGAAATTTCGAGCGTCAAAGCTCGCTGAAATCGACGAACGCAAATTCATGCGTATTGAATTAATAAGCAGGAATTTGCGTAGCCTGCGGCGTCGATTTCAGCGAGCTTTCACGCTCGAAATTTCCCAATAAACTTTAATCGTCATGTACTAGTCCGAGGCTAAATCCAAACCAGGGACATTCACTAGATTTCCATGAACTTGATGAGAAAGAAACGCATACCCTAGGAGGGATACAATCTCGAATGGAAGTCTTTTCATAACCCAACCCTCCCAATGCTTCCAGGTTACCTCTTTGTTAGCCATTTTGGCAGAAATCGATCGAATGATTACTACTCCCGCCAACAAGCAGCCTGTTACACAGGTTACTTTAAAGGCTAGTATCATGATAAAAGCAGAAGGTTCTAGAAGAGTTGCAACCCGCTTACCCCAATCTATTAAATATTCGATTGAAGGGGGATAAGTACGGCTAAGCAAAATGCTTAAAGGAAAAGGAGCTGAAAAAGGTGGCAGATTAGATAGTATTTGCATTTGAAATTGTGTCGAGGTTCCTTGAAGACCTTCTGTAACTAGTCGAAGAGCGTTTATATTTCTGTGCGTAGCTTTCAGGCTATTTATTGTAAAAACATATGATGCCACCGCTGTTACTGCCGAGCATTCAAAGACCGGTATTAAAAACTTTTCGCATTCCAAAGCAACATGGTGCATATTTTCCCATGTTATAGAAGCAATAATACCAGACATTTCACTTCTCCTTATTAAAGGAAATAATTTTAAAAGATAAAAACTTATAAGGTCAAGCAAATAAGACGCTCGTCCCGTCGCGAAAGGCCGGTTCCCACCCCTTCCGACGAAGCGTCGTTGGGGGAAGCCGGTTCAGGCGAGACGAAGAGTCTTGTCTCCATTTCAAATCCGGACAGAATGATGCGCGTAGGCGCATTCTTCTACCGTCATTTCAGGGAAAACGAAGCCGGATTTCTTTCGAGCAGGCGAGCGAGGCGCTCGTCCTGTCGCGAAAGCCGGTTCGTCGCAGAGCTCCTCACTTCAAATCCGGACAGAATGCGCGCAGGCGCATTCTTCTACCGTCATCAGAGATGACGGTAGCCGGATTTGAACCAGCGACCCGCGGATTATGATTCCGCTGCTCTAACCGCTGAGCTATACCGCCAAAAGATAAAAAGGGTAAAAAAAAGAATAGCGGGGGTAGGACTCGAACCTACGGCCTTTGGGTTATGAGCCCAACGAGCTAACCACTGCTCCACCCCGCGATAAAAGAAAGACAGATCTTATGCGAAGGTAAGATTTAACCTCAATTTCTTTTTCTTTAGAGCTTTTTTTGATAGCTATTTTTTCAAAAATATGGGATAATCTTAGCCAAATTTAAGGGAGTTTAGATATGCCTTCGTTTTTTAATTCAGCAACTGTGTCTGGCGGCCTCTGTATTTGCTTAGCTTCAGTGTCCTATAGACAAATCAAGCCTACCTGGGAACTTCTCAACGCGGATAACTCTATCCAAAATAAAATCGGCTACGGGATTTCACTTCTAGGACATTTGGTCAATGCAGTCGGACTTTCTGTGATTGCCGGAATTTATGCCATCACCAAGTTTAACGCGGCTGGAACATTGGTTGTCAACCTAACTCCTTGGGTTGGTGCTGTTCTTCTTTCTTGGATTGCTTTGCGCTCTGTCGGCTCTCTTATGGTTGACAACCGCAGGCCTTTTTCAGAGCGTATAAAAACTGAACTTCAAACGCCTGCCTTGTTAGCGGCCTATTTGGCTGTTGCGTTTTTCGCTCATCAACTCAATTAATCGACGATCGAAAATGGGGCTGTATTACTTAACAGTCCCTAAACAAAAGGCTCAAGCTCTTAGTTAGAGCTTGGCCCGAGGTTTTGCTAAGAGTTTCTGCGGCTTTTCGGATAGGAAGAGGGTTTTTTAAGAATCTGGCTACCTCAGTAGCAAGATCGCAGATGTTTATCTGTTTGCCAGCGCCTGCTTGAAGGACATAGCGGACAAGCTCTTGTTGCTTATCTGTGTGAGGACCAAAAAAGACTGGCGTTCCATAGAGACAAGGCTCAAGCACGTTATGCCCTCCAACAAGAGAGGAAAAGCTTCCGGCTACAATGGCTAGAGAACAAAAATGGTAAAAGATGGGGAGTTTTCCCATCGCATCAATCAAGATCACTTTTTCAAGGCCAGTTTTTTGATGTATGTTCGTCCAGCGGATGAAGGGGATTTTTTCGCTTTGGAGAAATGAGGTGACTTGATCAAAGCGCTCAGGATGACGCGGGGCGATAAAAAGGGTGATGCCCAGAGGCATTAATGCTGCAAGAAGCTCTTTTTCTTCTGGATGATGGGTCGAAGCGATCACGATAGATGGGCTGGTGGTGGAAAAAAAGGGGGCTAATGCTTGTTCATCGATAGAGGCTGGAGCTGCGTCCATTTTTAAATTGCCAGTGATATGGAGTTTAGACAGATCTTCGATAAAAGGCTCAAGCCTTCGGGCTTGCTCATCACTTTGCATGAGAAAAAGATCGATCGGACGAAAAAGCCATTTGGCTAAAAAAGAGATTTTTTTCCATCGTCTGTGCGACGTTTCTGAAAGTCTGCCGCTGACAAGAGCGATTTTGCCTCCATGGTTTTTGACAGCATACAAAAGCTGCGGCCAAAAATCTCCTTCGATGAGAATGAGCCATTGAGGACGGAGCGAAGAGACCCATCGATCGATGGCGAAGAAAAGATCTAATGGCAAAAAACGGATAGCGTCTGCTTGGGGAATCGAGCGTTTAGCCTCCTCTTGTCCTGTGACAGTAGTAGTGGTGATCAGAAGAGAAAAGCCTTTCTCTTTGATTTTTTTAGCAAGAGCAGAGGCTGCTTTCACTTCTCCTACAGAAACAGCATGAATCCAAATCACGGGAGCTTTGAGACGAGGAACAGGCCATCCCAAACGTTCTTTGAGCGGTGGAAGCCTCTTTTTTTTCGAGAATGCTTGCCAGAGAAAAAAGGGGTAAGCAAAGAGAAATGCAATCCCAAAAAGCAAGTTATAAAGAAAGATCATTGGTTCAAAACTATATTCAAAAGCTTATTCGGGACAAAGACCGTTTTTAAGATAGTTCCTGTTAAAAACTTCTCAATGTCTGGATGCTTTTTGGCAAGGTCTAAAAGCTCTGCTTCCGTTTGATCCTTGGGAAGCTCAAATCGGCCTCTGAGCTTTCCGTTGATCTGCACGATATAAAGAGCTGTCTCATCGATGAGAAGAGCCTCATCCACGGGAGGGATCTTTACGTAGGTAAGCGAGGTTTGCTCTCCAAGCTCTTCCCACATCTCTTCTGCAATGTGAGGGGCAAAGGGATAGAGCATTTGAATGGCCATTTTTAAAGAGCTTCTTGAGTACGTGGGAAGTGAAGAGTATTGATTGAGAAACTCCATCATGGCAGAAATGGCTGTATTGAACTGCAAAGCCTCTATCTCTTTGGTCACTCGATGAACAAGTCTATGACTTAACTTAAGGGCTTCTTTCGTCTCTTGATCAGTGACTTTATCAGAAAATGCAAGATCGTAAAATCTTTGCAAAAACCGTCTGCAGCCATTGACAGCGTCGGTGTTCCACACTTTTTCTCTTTCAAAAGGGCCCATAAACATTTCATAAAGACGAAGCGCGTCTGCCCCAAACTCTTCGATCATTTCATCGGGAGAAATGCCGTTGAGTTTAGACTTTGACATCTTTTCCATTTGGACAATCAGCTCTTCTCCTTCAAAGAAAAAGGTTCCCTCTTTTTCGATCACTTTTTCTGGAGCTACATAGCCTCCTTGAGGCCGTTTAAAGGAGCGTGCTGTGACAAGCCCTTGGTTGCGAAGAGTCATAAAAGGTTCAGAGGTATGAACGAGGCCTAAATCAAACAAGACTTTATGCCAAAATCTAGCATAGAGAAGGTGTAAAACAGCGTGTTCTACTCCCCCTACATACAGATCCACGGGCATCCAGTATTTTTCCACCTCTTTATCCCAAGCAGCTTCCGTGTTTTCTGGATCACAAAAACGGAGATAATACCAGCAAGAGCCTGCCCATTGAGGCATGGTGTTGGTTTCTCGAAGAGCTTTTTTGCCAGTTTTTGGATCGGTGATTTCTACCCAATCTGCTGCTTTAGCCAAAGGGCTTTGTCCTGAAGAGGCGGGTTTGAAATCTTCGATCGAAGGAGGAAGAAGAGGAAGCTCGTCTAGCTCAAGAGAGCGCATCGATCCGTCTTCAAAATGCAGAATGGGGATTGGCTCTCCCCAATAACGCTGCCTTGAAAAAAGCCAATCGCGAAGCTTGTATTGCAGCGTCCGCTTGCCCTTAGCCTCTTTTTCAAGCCACCGAATCATCTCTTCTTTAGCTCGATCTAACCGAAGGCCATTGATCGAAAAAGATCCTTCCTGGCTATGGATGAGGGTTCCATCGAGTGTCCAACACCGATGGCCGCTCAAGACCTCTTTGCGCACTTGTTCAAAAGGTTCATTTGAAGGGCATAGAGAAGGATCTGGGTCGTATACAGAAACGATTGGAAGCTTATAGAGAGAAGCGAAAGCAAAATCGCGCTCATCATGAGCAGGTACTGCCATGACAGCTCCCGTTCCGTAGCCAGACAAAACATAGTCTGCGATCCAAATAGGGATCTTTTTCTTAGTGATTGGATGGATCGCAAAGGCGCCGGTCCATACACCTGTTTTTTCTTTCGCAAGATCGGTCCTTTCTAAATCGCTTTTTGCAAGAGTGATCTTTTGATAGTCTGCCACCTCTTCTTGTCTGTCGATGGTGGTGATCTGAGAGACGAGAGGATGGTCAGGAGCAAGAACAAGGTAAGTGACCCCAAAAAGGGTATCTGGGCGAGTGGTAAATACAACAATTGGAAGATGAGCCGACTGCTCAATAAAGGTGACGCTCGCCCCTTCACTTCTTCCAATCCAGTTGGCCTGCAGTTTTTTTAAGTGCTCTGGCCAATCGAGTAAATCAAGATCGGCAAGCAAGCGATCTGCATAGGATGTGATCCGCAAAATCCACTGCTTGAGAGGACGTCTTTCAACAGGATAACCCCCTTCTTTGGATTTTCCATTTTCTACTTCTTCATTAGCCAAAACTGTCCCGAGAGCGGGGCAAAAATTGACGTGAATCTCTGCTTCATACGCAAGCCCCTTTTCGAAGAGCTTCGTAAAAATCCACTGCGTCCATTTGTAATACGAAGGATCTGAAGTGGCTATCTCCCGATCCCAATCATAACTAAAACCCAGCGATTCGAGCTGACGCCGGTAAGTTTCAATATTGCTTCGAGTAGTGACTTTTGGATGAGTTCCGGTGCGAATCGCGTACTGTTCAGCGGGAAGGCCAAAGCTATCCCATCCCATTGGATGAAGGACGTTAAACCCTTTTTGCCGTTTGTAGCGGGCTAAAATGTCTGTGCCTGTGTAGCCAGTCACATGCCCCACGTGAAGTCCTGCTCCCGAAGGATAGGGAAACATGTCGAGAATGTAGTATTTAGGCTTGGAGTGATCGACAGCGGCTTTAAAAAGCTTTTTTTCTTTCCAAATCTTTTGCCACTTTTTTTCCACGCGGCGAGGATCGTATTTTGCCTTCATAAGAGACTAGAAGAATAGATTCTTCTACCAATTTAGGTAAACGCCCAATTCTCCAGGCAAAAAAGTGTGGAGAGGGAGATTTTTTTCTTTCATGGCCAGGTATAAGTCGTAGGGAGGTCTTTGCATCGGCTCCTCCGAGAGGCGAAAGGTTTTCCAATGCATCCCCAAACTTAAAGAGGAGTTTACATCCTGATGAATTTGGACTGCATCTGAAGGGTTGCAGTGGACAGGGGCCATAAAAGCCCTTGGGGCATAACTTCCGATGGGAATCAAACTGAGATCTATCTTCGAAAATTTTTGTCCAATTTCTTTAAATTGGTGTTGGTTATAGCCGGTATCTCCTACAAAATAGAACGTTTTATCTCCAAATTTTATGACATAACCATTCCAAAGAGTCTTATCCTTGTCCCAAAGGGTCCTTCCAGAAAAATGTTGCGCAGGAACAGCGGTAATTTCGTGTTGTTGATACCCTGTTTTTTCCCACCAGCCAAGCTCAATGAAGGAAGAGATGCCCTGTCTATGAAACCAACCGCTCAAACCTTTGGGAATGATCCATAAAATGTGGGGCTGCAATCTAGAAATCTTGCGCACCGTTTTTTTATCCAGATGATCATAATGATTGTGCGAAATCAAAACGGCATCAATTCTTGGAAGATCTTCCAGCAAGATGGGAGGATTCGATAGCCTATAAAGAGAGCGTATCGGAATCGGAGCGCAGCAAACGCTCCAAATCGGATCGGTCAAAAATGTAGAACCTTTGGAATCGATCAAATAGGTGCTGTGCCCTAACCAAACAGCAGAAGGCTCTTTTCCTTGATAAGGCAAAGGCTTTGCCGGATAAGAAAAGTTTTCAGGGGGATCTTCTAGAGGAGGACGATCAGCATAGGCGCCCCATTTCCACCGAATGGCATCCCACACAGTTCTTCTCTCATCTCCGAGATGCGGATTGACAAAGCGCTTCGAGCCCATTCTCGAGACAGTAAACTTTTTTTTATTTTGGGTAAATAGTTTGTTATCCTATTGATTGTTAATAGGTTTTACAGCAAGCCTAAAAGATGGTATACTTTTACCCCTCTATGGAACAGCAAGACTCTCTCACAAAGCATCCACAAGCAAGTCTTCGAGAGTTATGGAGCATTTCTCTCCCTCTTATGATCTCCTCTCTTGCTTCCCTGTTTATGATCTTCACTGATCGGATTTTTCTATCTCATTACTCCTCACAGGCTCTGAACGCATCAGTCAACGCTGGGACAATGGCCTGGGCTTTTATGGCTGGAATTTCGATGGTCACAGCTATGTCTGAAGTGTTCGTGGCCCAGTACAACGGCGCTAAAAAATGGGAAAAACTTGGAGTTCCAGTCTGGCAAATGATTTGGTTTGCTCTTTCCTCTTTTCTCTTTTTCATTCCAATGGGAGTTTGGGGAAGCGGCGCCATCTTTCAAAACAATCTTCATCAAGGGCTAGAAACCATTTACTTTCAGTGGCTGATGTTTTTTGGGCCTAGCGTTGCTCTGATGACCGCGTTTGCAGGCTTTTTTATTGGCAGAGGAAAAACAAGAATACTCATCTGGCTAGCTTTAGTGGCCAATCTGATCAACATCGTTCTCGATTGGATTCTTATTTTTGGTATTCCTGGTCTTGTCCCTGAGATGGGAATTGAAGGAGCGGCCATTGCCACTTGCACAGGCTATGTGTTTCAGGCAGCCATATTGGGTTATCTTTTCCTGAAAAGAGAAAATAGAGAAAGGTTCGGGACATCTCTTTGGCAGTTTGATTGGGAAGAGATGAAAAAATGCTTCAAGATCGGAATCCCTCAAGGAGTTTTCTGCTGTCTGGAGATTTTAGGCTGGACAGTTTTTTACTGGATGATGACCTCCATCAGTCAACACCACATCACTGTTTCTAGCATTTGCCAAAGCTTTTTGATCCTCTTTTCCTTTTTTTACGACGGACTTAGTAGAGGGGCCACCGCCGTTGTCGGCAATTTAATTGGCGCTCGCAAACACGAGCTGGTCGCTAAAGTTTTGAAAGCTGGCTTTTGCTTGCTCTTTTTCTTTTCTCTGTTAACGGCCCTTTTCTTGGTGATCAATCCAGAAGACACCTCTCGCCTTCTCTTTTCCCATTCGCTGCACCATTCAGGAGAGGCCGTAGGATCTGCCATGGAAGAGGCTCTAAGCACCTGTCTGATCTACTCATTTATCTACTTGCTATTCGAAGGATGCAGATGGCTTTTATCAGGCATTTTAGTGGCAGCTGGCGACACCCTCTTTCTTTTGATTGCAGGCTCCGTTTCTGTGTGGGTCTTTTTACTACTCCCCCTTTATTTTTTCGTGGTCCGCTCAGAGCAAAGCGTCGAATGGGCCTGGGGCATGACAGCTGCTTATAGTCTGTTTTTATTGGTGGTCTACTGGGTGCGCTTTAAGCAAGGCGCCTGGAAGAAAATCGATTTGATTGAAAATGGCAAGCAGAAAGCCGAAGAGTTGGTCTGAACCTATCCAACTAAAATTTTTCGTCGATTTTTCGGTTTTTTTGAGCTGATTTTCAATTCAAAAGCTGGGGGCAATATAATTTGGTCGATATTGCCCCCAGCTTTTGAATTGAAAATCAGCTCAAAAAAACCGAAAAATCGACTGAAACTTTTTAGTTGGATAGGTTCCTAAGCCTCTTTAATAGCCGCGTCAACATCAGCCCAAAAAGCAGCGTCTCCAAAAAAGCGCTGAACAAGCGGGTCGTGCTGAAAGTAATTCATGTGAAAAGAATGACCTTGATAGTCAAGACGAATAATCTTCCCAGCTTCAAGCATAAATTTTTTATCCCGTTTTAACTCATCTGAAGCCCTCAAAAGCGCTGTAGCGAACTTTCGGGTTGCCTCGAGCATAAAATCCCAATCATTTGAAAGATCATTTGAAAGACCTAATGCTAGATGACTCAATGTCCCAGGAAATATGCCCATTGCTTTAAGCAAAAAGTTTTTATTTTTGACAAGTCCTGGACCAAATTCTTGGATTACCACGTACTTACTTGAACTGCCTCCCTTATATTTAGGGATTATCTTAAGCGCCTTAAGCATAAAATCTTCGTCATCTTTCATAGATGGACTCGCGTCATCTATTGCATCTATTTCTCCTTTTTCTAGTCTTTCGAGAATGGAAGCTTTTTCACGACTTTGATCTTGAGACTCTGGGGTAGCTTGAGGATTTGCTGCAGGATCTATTCTTTTCTCCTGCTGAGGATTTGCATGACTCCGTTCAGGCGCCGTGGCAAATGGATTGAAAATCAGCAATATACATTCTGAATATGTTTTCTCATGGATGTATTTATAGTAATGACTATTAGAAAGGTTTAGATTTTGCGAGAAAATAAAAAAGTAGATGCGTGCAAATAAATCAAGAACGCATTTTTGAACCAAAACAATGAGGTTTGTAAGGCTTCTTAAAAGAGGGACTCGATCAAATTTCCGATCGAGAAATACACAAGCTCTAGAAATGTTTTCAATTACCATAATGGAAAAATTATACTTCATTTGTTAATTAAATGGAAACATAACTTTATCAACTAAATTTTTTATTTGGATAAATTCAGAGGCCCCTTATCGATCAGCTCTTTGTCTCCAAAAAACTGGATAGGTCCTGGTTGAAGATACAGATCTTCGATTTGCCAAGACTTTCTCTGGCTAGCGAAACGGAGGAAGGGGCCCCCTTTCAGATCGACTAGGGTTTTTTGGATGACTGGCTGCTCTTTGCCGTTGCGTATCTCAAAATGCAAGAGATGAACAATGGAAGCAAATGCTGGCTCCCAATATTCGGCTGAAGATCTTAAATGACGAACAGCAGCAATGACCCCTGTCAGTCCATCTCGAACAGCTAAAGCGGCTGTAAATCCCAGAGCATAGGTATAGTTTGCGTCAAAATTGGACGGCATGGCACATCTTCCTTCATAGCCCAGAAAGTGGGGTTGTCCATGGAATTTCCCTTTATATCCTCTTTGTTTTAGCTCTTCTTTCACAAGATAGATGAGCAAACGCTCTGTTTCAATTTGTGACACTTGAATATTGCCATGCGCATCTTTTTGGATAAATTGAGCGCGAAATTTTTCAGGTAAATCTGTCTCTTTCATAGACTCGATGAGTCCTTCAGGAATTAAGATCACTCCATACTCTTTGCCTGCTTTTTCCCTTCGCATCACAAGGGAGACAATTTCATCCACAATCTGCTGAAGCTCTTTTTTCTCTTCGCTGATGAAGGCAAGGTTCGGCTGTGTGAGAAGAGCACATTCCAAGGTCACATGAGAAGCAGATCTTCCCATCAGTTTGATGAAGTGATAATACTTTTTCGAAGAAAGCGCATCTTTTGCGATATTGCCAATAAGCTCTGCATAAGTTTTACAGGCCGTATCAAAACCGAACGAAATCTCGATTTCTTCGGCTTGCAAATCGCCATCAATTGTTTTCGGAATCCCGATGACTTGCGTGCTGATTTTTTTGCTCAGAAAATATTCAGCCAGCACAGCTGCATTTGTATTGGAGTCGTCGCCTCCAATAATGATTAGAGCATTGAGTTTGTGCTCTAACACTGTTTTTGCAGCAGAGGCAAACTGCTCCGGTGTTTCAATTTTTTCTCTTCCAGAAGATAAAAGATCAAAACCCCCTTGACTCCGAAATTGATCAATAAGAACTTTGGTGAGTGGCTTAAAGGCATTCACAAGAACACCTCCTGGCCCATTCAAAAAGCCAATGAGTTCTGAAGAGGGGCTTATTTGCTGTAAAGCATCAAAAAGCCCGGCGATCACATTGTGCCCTCCAGGAGCAGGGCCTCCAGAAAAAACTACACCTACTTTGAAAGGGGGGTGAGCAGAAGGGGTTTTGGAAGAGATCAAGCGAGAAAGGGGCAAAGAAGCGAGGTGGGGAAATAGAGTTTTTATGCGAGGATCCAGAGGGTGGGTGGCTTCTTGCCTTTTTTCACAGAGAATGGAGGAAAGATCTCGAAGCTTAGCAGGAAGAGAAGGGCAATAAAGCAGGCGCTGATGGCTGAGGGAGTGAGTTGAGCTGTTTTTATCCATGTAGTTTGGGTATGCCTGCCTCTGTCCAACTTATACCAAGTTATGCACAAAATCAAAGAAAAAATTTAATCATAGATTAGAAAGACATAATAAAATAAAATATCTCTGAATAATGATTTTTGGTTCATTAAAATGTCTATTTTAGAAATGAGCTTAGGCCCTAGCCCCCACACAATTACAAAAGGGCTCCTAGGGAAATTTGGCTCTTCTGGCGATCCTCTTCCTTTAGACATTGCGGAGCTAATCGTCTCCTATCATCCCTCTCTTGGCTTTGTGCATCAGTTTGACCAAGAGTATTGCTTCTTTCTATACAAAAAACTATTCGACAGCTTCAAAGATGTAGAATATTCCCTTAACGACTACCACGTTGAAGAGATGGCAGCTGCTAGGATTATGGCAAACCTTCAAGCAGCGCTTAAGATATACGGGACCTGGCTCAAAACCCTCAAAAAATGTCCAAATGGAACACAAATTTTTTATGAAACAACAAAAGATCTGAAAGCTATCGAAAACACTCCGACCATAGATGGTATAAATGCAATAAATGAGGCATTAAATTCCGCCATCACCTATTACCAACCAACTCTGCCCGTTCCTTTAAAAGATTTGGACTGCTTGACTTTTCCTGAAAAATTAAGCGCTCTTGATCAAAAGAAAATTCCCCCAAAGAAGCTGCCTCCACTACTTCCACCACCAAATCAGCCGCAGCCACCACTGCCTGCCCCACCACCACCGAACCTAGCGCCCTTAGCTAATCAGCCAGCACCTCCACTCAACTTACTCCTTAACCAAAAGATTTTCAGTGCCATAAAGATCATTGTCTTTTGTGCCTTCATTGCACTTGCTGGCGCGCTTGTTTTATTTTGCGGAGCTTCCTTGGCAAATAGAGCGCTGAGCAAGATCTACTCTCGAGCTTGAACGGGCAGCTCTGGCGAGAGTCCCGGTCCTTTATGGCTGGGTCAAGCGAGCTATCCATCGATTTGCGGCAAGGAACTTGCTGCCCATTACAAGAGTGGAGAATCTCCTTGGCAAAAATAAAATAAAGTCTATGCAAAGCTCGTGTTTATTTTAAAGACCAAAAATCTACAATCGATTAAACTTTTTCAAAACAATGTTAGGTCCATTAAAATGTCTACTTCTTCAATAAAACGAGAACCTTTTCGCGATCAATTAATAGTAACAGGACTTTTAAGTAAGTTTGGTTCTGCTAAAGGCCAAGAAGGTCATCTCCTTGTGGGAATTGCGAGGCTGATTGTCTCCTATCATCCTGCTACTTGTTTTGTGGATCTGTTCGATGAAACCTATCGAACCCAGCTGTACCAAGAACTATACTCTGTTTGCAAAAATGATCCACTGCTCCGTACTATTAAGCTGCAGTTCATGTGGCCAGTTCTATTGGAGGACAACCAAGAAAGCCCGGAGTTGATTCGACAACGTCTAGCCAAGCTCCAACAAGGCCAGGTAACTCGAATTAATAAATTCCTAAATACTCGCCTCAAACGGATTCCGCAGCAGGACCGAACTATTTCTGTAGAAGAGTTTAACCTTTTGACCTTGCACGAGAAACTGAATAAATTTATGGATCTATGGCCACGGCAAGAAATCAGATTTATTACTCAACTAAACCAAGGACACCCAAACAACCCAAACATTTGGCCAGTAATTAATAATTTTAGAGCACAAAGATCAAATCTTTTTTCTTATCTTTTTACAAAGAAAACAGTTGCATTGATTACTGAGCGCTGTGCAAAAGCCGTGAATGAAGCAACCGCTCAAATGCAGCTTCCACCAAATCCTGCTCTAGCTGCTCCCTTGGTTAATCAACCAGCACCTGCGCTAAATCCTGCTCTAGCAAATCAACCACAGCCTCAATTGAATCTACCTCTCAGACAGAGGATTTTCAATGTTCTAAAACAATTTGCGTTCTATTTTGTCGTAGGGCTTGTTGTCTGTGCTGTCGCTTGTATATTTGCCTTAGGATTGGTTTCTTTAGCAAGCAGAGTATCTCCTTGGCTAAAGCCTAAAATCTAAGAAAGCCACCACTCTCTTGAACCCTAAATTTTCTTTCGCTATTCTCCCCTCTTATGAAGATTGCCTGTCTCATCCCCGCCCGGCTAGCCAGCTCCCGTTTTCCTGGAAAGCTTTTAGCCAAAGCGTCGGGAAAAACCATCTTGCAGCATACGCTTCAAGCAGCTAGAAGCTACTTTTTGCCAGAGCAGATCTTCGTCGCAACCGATAGCCAAGAAATTGTAGATCATATCGAGGCAATCGGCGGGCGAGCCATTTGGACTTCCCCTACTTGTCCTAACGGAACGGAACGAATTGCAGAAGCCCTTTCTCGCTTGCAAGAGCTCCAAACAATGGACATCATCGTTAACCTGCAGGCAGATCATCCGTGCATTCGGCCAGCTACTTTTCAAGCGGCGATAGAGATTTTAATGCAAGATCCTAAAGCCTCTATGTCTACTGTCGCCTCTCCAATAAAAACAATGGCCGATTTCTTGTCGCCTCATGTGGTGAAAGTGGTTTTAGATGAAGAGGGCAATGCTCTGTATTTTAGTAGATCGCCGATTCCTTACGCAAAAGACAAACTTCCAAAGGACGCTCTTCATCACATCGGCCTTTATTGCTTTCGCAAAGACTTCTTATCTAAGTACGCAAAAATGGCAGCCACCCCCCTACAACTCATGGAAGATTTGGAGCAACTAAAAGCCATGGAAAGAGGGCACCGAATTAAAGTGGCGATTGTGGATGAAGAGGCCATCGGTATCGACACGCCCCAAGATTTAGCCCGTTTCGAAAAACATTTGGAGAGACTGTATGTCTGTTAAGTATATTTTCATTACAGGAGGAGTTGTCTCTTCTTTGGGAAAAGGGCTCACATCAGCCTCAATCGGTCAACTTCTAGAGGCAAGAGGGCTATCGATCGCTATCTTAAAGCTAGATCCCTATCTCAATGTTGATCCTGGAACAATGAATCCGTTCCAGCATGGAGAAGTTTATGTGACAGACGATGGAGCAGAGACCGATCTCGACCTCGGCCATTACTACAGATTTACCAATGGCCCTCTTTCAAAGATATCAAACGCCACTTCAGGGCAAATCTATGAAGCTGTAATCAAAAAAGAGAGACGAGGCGAGTATCTTGGAAAAACAGTGCAGGTCATTCCTCACATCACTGACGAAATCAAGAGAAGAATTTTAGCTGTTAGCGAGCAAGAAAAGAAAATAGATGTAGTTCTTGTAGAAATCGGAGGAACAGTAGGTGATATCGAGTCTCTTCCTTTTCTTGAAGCACTCCGCCAATTTCGGCATGAAAGGCCCAGAGATTGCATCAACATCCATCTCACCTACGTCCCTTTTTTGAAAGCTGCAGGAGAGGTGAAAACAAAACCTACCCAACACTCAGTCCAAGTGCTTCGAGAAATTGGGATCATTCCCGATATCCTCTTATGTCGCTCTGAAAAGCCCCTTCCCTTGGAGATTAAAGAGAAAATTTCCCTTTTTTGCAGCGTCTCTAAAGAGGCGGTGATCGATGAGACCGATGTGACCGATACGATCTATGCGGTGCCGCTGGAGCTGCATCGACACGGTCTCGATGCAATGATTTGTAAAATGCTCTCTCTTCCCGATCGCAAAGGAGAGGGCCTTTCTTCTTGGAAAAAGATGATAGAAACTCTTCTTTCTCCGAAAGGGAGAGTGGCTATCGGAGTTGTCGGCAAATACATGGATCATCAAGATGCCTACAAATCGGTTTTTGAGGCGCTTCAGCATGGAGCTATCGCTGCCAATGTCGAATTAGAGATTTATCGGTTTGAGTCTGATAAAATCGTCGAAAATGGGAGTGTAGAAAAAGCAATCAAAGGGTGTGATGGCTATCTCATTCCAGGAGGATTTGGCGAAAGAGGATGGGAAGGGAAAATTTTGACTGCTCGTTATTGTAGAGAACACAAGATCCCCTATCTTGGCCTCTGCCTTGGAATGCAAGTGATGCTGATCGAATTTGCAAGAAACGTTTTGCACTTATCAAAAGCCCATTCGACAGAGGTTGATCTTCAAACAATCGATCCTGTCATCTCCATGCTCTCTGAACAAAAAAAAGTTCTCGATCTCGGGGGAACGATGCGCCTTGGATCGTATCCTTGTTTTATCAAAAAAGGAACTCTGGCCTATCGCTGCTATGGAGACACTCTCATCCACGAGCGGCATCGCCACCGTTATGAATTCAACAACCTCTATAAAGAGGCCTTCGAAGGCAAAGGAATGATTTTTTCAGGAAATTTGGAGAAAGGAAACCTCTGCGAAATCGCAGAACTCTCCAATCATCCCTGGATGTTAGGAGTGCAGTTTCATCCGGAGTTTAAGTCCAAACCGCTAGCGCCTCATCCTTTGTTTAAAGATTTCGTCCGTGAACTTGCTCTCAGCAAGCATGTCTTCTGATGGGACGAATCGCAGCGATTGACTATGGAATGAAAAGGATCGGGATTGCCATTTCGGACATGGGCAAAAAAATCGCCTTCCCTTTGCAAACAGTTGAAAATGGACCTCAAGTGATGGAGGCCATCAAAAAAGCGTTTGCTTCAAAAGAGGGCTCTGTAGAGCTAATCTTGATTGGCCTGCCTCTTTTGATGACCGGAAAGCCAGGAGAAATGGCTCTCGCCGTTACCCAATTTGGGCAAAAATTAGAAAAGGCCCTCGCCATTCCCATCCGCTTGATCGATGAAAGACTTTCGAGCAAGATGATGGATAAAGAGCTCAAACAAATTCATTTGAACAGAAAAGCAAGAACAAAGAAGCTGGACGAAGCGGCGGCGGCTCATTTGCTGCAGTCTTATTTGGATACTTTATAAGGAACTCATGCAACCACCTATTTCCCCCCTTTCTGAACCTGGAAGATCAGAGCGTAATATCGACCCGTGCATCTTGGTCATTTTTGGCGCTACAGGAGATTTGACAGGAAGAAAACTCGCTCCCGCCATTTACAATCTAGGCCATGAAGGGCTTTTGCCTGCCAATTTTTCTCTCGTAGGTTTTGCGAGAAGAGAAAAAACAGATGAGCAATTTCGGAGCGAACTCAAAAAAGAAATCAGCACCTATTCACGCACAAAACCGATCGATGAACCGTTTTGGAACCATTTTCAAGAGCAGATCTTTTATCACCGCTCAGAATTCGATGAGGATGCAGGCTACAAAAAGCTTGCAGAGACCTTAAAGCAAATCGATGCCCGTATGGCTACTCGAGGAAACCGGATTTTTTATCTCTCCGTCCAGCCAAAATACTTTGCTCTCATCATCGCAAAGCTAAAACAGCATGGGCTCATTGTTGAGGCCCAAAACCAAAAGCAGTGGTCCCGCGTCATCATCGAAAAGCCCTTTGGAAAAGATCTCGAATCAGCCGAAGTTTTGCAGACAGAAATTTCAAAGCATCTCGATGAATCGCAAACGTACCGAATTGATCACTACCTCGGCAAAGAGACAGTCCAAAACCTTCTCGTATTTCGCTTTGCCAACTCTATTTTCGAATCCCTTTGGAATTATAAACATATCGACCATGTACAAATCACCGTTGCCGAAGATATCGGGATTGGAACAAGAGGCCATTTTTTTGAAGAAGAGGGACTTCTCCGAGATATTTTACAAAATCACATGATGCAGCTTCTCTCTCTCGTCGCCATGGAACCGCCAGTCAACCTCTCTGCAGGAGCCATCCAAGACGAAAAAGTCAAAGTTCTCCAGTCGATCCGCCCTTTTTCTGAAATAGATCTCAATCAGTCGATCATCCGCGGACAATATGGCCCTGGATTCATCAACGGCCTATCGGTCCCCGGCTATAGAGAAGAAAAAGATGTCTCTCCAACTTCTTCTGTGGAGACCTTTTTAGCTCTTCGCCTCTTCATCGATAACTGGCGCTGGGCTGGAGTCCCCTTCTATCTTCGAGGAGGAAAAAGGCTTCCCAAAAGAGCCACAGAAATCGCCATCACCTTTAAAGATGCCCCTGGCGTTCTCTTTCAGCAAAGAGATAAGCACAACCCGCCCAATGTCCTGGCCATGCGAATTCAACCCAATGAAGGGATCGCCATGCGGATCAATTGCAAAGTGCCAGGCCCATCGAGTCCGATCCAACCCGTAAAAATGGATTTTCGCTACGGCTCTTACTTTGGCCAAGTTCCTCCAGAGGCCTACGAAAGGCTCATCTGGGAATGCATCCTCGGAGATAGCACCCTTTTTGCCAGAAGTGATGAAGTAGCCAGCTCTTGGCAAATCCTCACCCCGATCCTCAAACACTGGGCAAAAACGAAAGCCTCCTTTCCCAACTACGCCGCTGGAAGTTGGGGGCCTAGTGCAGCCGATGAACTGCTCGCAAAAGATGGAAGATCTTGGAGAATCTTGTGATCTCCCAACAACTTGTTAAACCTGAAGAGATCGAAGCAAAACTCATCCAGATTTGGGAAGAACTGGCTAAAGAAAACAAAATGCGCGCCTGCCTTTTCAATCTCATCGTATTCAATCGTTACTCTTCGAGAACTGATTACATTCGGAGTATCGTCCAGAAAGTGGTCGAAAAATTCCCCTGCAGAGTCCTTTTTATCTCAGAAGATACGCAAGCAAAGACCCCTTTTTTAAAAACCGCCATCTCTGTCCTCATCTCTGGGCAAGAGGGAAATAGCGCCTGCGATCAGATCGACATTGGAGCCTCTGGGGAAGAGGTGCAAAAAGTTCCCTATTTACTACTCGCCCATCTTTTACCAGACCTTCCCATCACCCTCCTCTGGACCGAAGATCCAGCCAAAGAGCATCCCCTCTTTAAACCAATAGCAAAGCTAGCTAGCCGAGTTATTTTCGATTCTGAATCTGCTGACAGTCTCCAAAAATTTTCAAAAGCAGTCTTAGATTTTCATGCCAAAACAAAAATCGACATTGCCGATCTCAATTGGGCGCGTACCGAAGGATGGAGAGATTTAGTCGCCTCTTTATTTGTCAGAGAAGAAAGGGTTGATGAGCTGAAAAAACTCGCCCAAATAAATCTCGTCTACAATGCAAAACCGAGCGACTCCTTTTGCCATTTGAATGTCCAAAGCCTTTATCTCCTCGCTTGGCTCGGCTCCAGACTAGGACTCAAGCTAAAGCATCGAAAGCTCCCCTCTTTTTCGTTTGATACTTTAGAAGCCAGCATAGAGAACACCAGGTGGGAAAAACTCGGCTCTGCCAGCGTGATTTCCATAAAGCTTCAAACGAAAGAACACCTTCTCTTTCACTGTGAACGGCTCCCCGATCGTTACCACTATGTTCAAATCCAGATCTCCTCCCCTCAAAGTTGCTATCTTCCCTACGAATTCATGCTTGGCCAAACAGCCACGGGTCAATCTCTTGTAAAAGAGATTTGCAAGAAAGGGACAAGCGATCATTATTTGGGCATGCTCGCATTTCTTCAAACTTTGAGTGATTGATAAACCTTGAGTAGTCGATGATAGAATCTTGGGACAGCAGACGAGATCTTTTCATTGGAAAAACAAAAGAAGAGACGATCGCTTTTGCCGTAGAACATTGGATCCACACAGCCAAACGCTCCATTCAACAAAAAGGGCATTTTGCTGTCGCCCTCTCAGGCGGCTCCACTCCTGAGGCCATCTACAAAGAACTGGCCAAGCAAACCCTCGATTGGAGCAGAGTGTTTTTGTTCTGGGGTGACGAAAGGTCAGTTCCTCCAACAGATCCTCAAAGCAATTACAAAATGGCCATGGAAAGTGGTTTTGATAGATTGCCGATTCCGAAGAACCAAATCTTTCGGATGCAAGCAGAGTCCCATTTAGAAAAAAACTGTGCCGATTACGAAGATTTGATCCGAAGACTCCTTCCCCACTCTCTGTTCGATCTTGTCATGCTAGGTGTTGGTGAAGATGGCCACACAGCCTCTTTATTTCCCAACACAGCTATCCTCGAAGAACGGGAGAAGTTGGTAGGCTCCGTCTATGTCCCAGAGAAAAAAACCTGGCGCATGAGCCTCACTTTTAAAGCGATTGATCAAAGTGCATTAGCTGTTGTTTATGCCCTTGGAAGCTCCAAGGAAGCTATCATTCCTCTCGTCTTACACGGGGCTTTAAAGTCCTCTTTTCCTGCTAGTAGAGTCGGGACAGAAGAGCATAAAGCTCTGTGGATCATGGACAAAGACGCAAGTCGTTTATTAAAATAAAGATTTAGAATTATAATAAATTGATTTGTTTGTTTATAATAATTAAAGAAATAAAATTTCCTTTCCAGCACAGTGGGATCCGAAGCTTGGAATTCACGTGACTTGAAGTCGCGGC
>JADMIO010814487.1_pt1 | contig 69492 bp, 71 predicted proteins | sample 8958161 | NCBI WGS metagenome assembly JADMIO01 (sample SAMN16585339, study PRJNA669376) | soil metagenome | isolation source: Crop rotation soil | place: USA: Cullars Rotation, Alabama | collected 2011 | reverse complement strand
CTTTCCCCGCGCCGCCGCCCTTGAGGAAATCCGCCATGGCCTGGGCCCTGCGCTTCAGGCTGTCTGGCGACTCCGGATCGGCCGCCAGGATGGTGTATTTCGCCAGCGCGCCTTTGGTATCCATGGCGCGATAGTCGGCATAGGCGAGTACTTCCTGCGCGTTCTGGCGCCAGGGGCTGCCCGCCTGATCCAGCGGTTTGACCAGATCGGCCAGATCCTTGCGCGCGGCGGTGTCCGCTGTCGCCCAGGCGGCTCTGAGCCGCGCCACCGCGCCGACCGGGCCGTTATCGTCCTTGGCAATCTGCTTGTAGAGGTCCACGGCGGGACCGGTCTGGCCGGAGGCGAACATGGCGCCGGCTTCCGACAGGCGCGCCAGCTCTGCGTATCCCTTGGGCGCGGTGCGCGCGATGTCGGCGAAGGTGGACGCGGCGGTCTGGGGATTGGTGATGCGCTGGGCGGCGAGAAACGCGTCGGAGACCTTGGCGCGCTCCTGTGCGTCGTGGCGTTCCCACACCTGCCAGCCGGCAATGCCGGCAAACAGAAGCACCAGGGCCGCGATGGCGTAATTGCCATAGGCCTTCCAGAGCTTTTCCATTTTTTCGCGGCGAACGTCTTCCTCGACTTCGCGGAAAATATCGGTCACGTCGTTTCCTTTGCGGTGGCGCGGGATCTTGTGCCCGCGGCCAGGGGGCCGAAGCCTTTGAGGCGCCGGGTTAATTAGCCCGCTGACAGCCCGGGCGCAATGTGCGCGGCGTTAAGTTCTCGCCCCGAAAATCGCCCTCTACTGGGCTTTTTTCATGGGGTAGACATTTTCCACCCCTGGGAAACGGCGTTCCCGGACGTCCTCGGCATAGGAGCGGACCGCCGCCTCGATGGCCGGGCCCAGCTGGGCATATTGGCGCACGAATTTGGGCGGGTTGGGGCTCAGCCCCAGCATGTCCTCCATCACCAGAATCTGGCCGTCGCAGGCGGGTGAAGCACCGATGCCGATGGTGGGGATGGGTATCTCGGCGGTGATCCTGGCGGCCAGCGGCTCAGCCATGCCTTCCAGCACCACGGCGAAAGCGCCGGCCTCGGAGATCGCCTTGGCGTCGGCCAGAAGCGCGGGCCATTCCTCTTCGGTGCGGCCCACGGTGCGGAAACCGCCCTTCACATGCACCATCTGCGGGGTCAGGCCAATATGGGCCATCACCGGAATGCCGCGCTGAGTGAGGTACTGGATGGTTTCAGCCATGCGGGCGCCGCCTTCCAGTTTCACCGCGGTGGCGCCGGTTTCCTGCAGTACGCGCGCGGCGTTGCGGAACGCCACGGCCGGGCTTTCCTCATAGGAACCGAAGGGCAAATCGACCACGACCAGCGCGCGCTTGGAGCCGCGCATCACCGCCTTGGCGTGGGTGATCATCATGTCAAGAGTGACGCCCACGGTGGTTTCCAGGCCATGCATCACCATGCCCAGGCTATCGCCCACCAGCATCAGGTCCACATAATTGTCGAGCAGCTTGGCCGTGTGCGCGTGATAGCAGGTGAGGCACACAACGGGCTTTTCGCCCTTGTGGCCGCGAATTTCCGGAACCGTGATGCGCTTGAGCTGGGTCTGGACGGACATCAGGTCCTCCTGAGGCGGGCGGGCTTTATACCGCAAACGCGAAACCAAACAGATATGGGAGCAGGGATGCTTTTCGGGAAGGGCTCCGGAAAATACTTAAGTGATTGCTTGACAATTGGCCGAGGAAGCTGATAGTTAAGTGCATGATGAACTATGCCCTGGACAAGACCTTCGCCGCCCTGGCCGATCCGGCCCGCCGCGCCATGGTGGAGCGGTTGGTTCAGGGACCGGCCTCGGTCAGTGAGCTGGCGAGGCCCCTGCCCATGTCGCTGCCGGCGGTGATGCTGCATCTCAAAGTGCTGGAAGAGTCCGGCCTGGTGACCAGCCGCAAGGAGGGCCGGGTCCGCACCTGCCGGATCGAGCCCAAGATGCTGAGCCAGGCCGAAAAATGGGTCAGTGAGCGCCGCCAGATGTGGGAGCGCAGCCTGGACCGGCTGGGCCAGTTTTTGGATGAGGAAGAAGCATGAGAATTCTGCGCGCCCTGATGCATGTCTCGCTGGACGGCTACTGCGCCGGCCCGAAGGGCGAGATGAACTGGATCACGCTCAACGATGCGATTTTCACCGACGTCCACGCCATGATCGCGGGGACCGGCGCGGCGGTCTATGGCCGCACCACCTATGGCATGATGCGCGGCTATTGGCCGACCTTGCTGGACAAGGAAGATGCCGATCCGGAGCAGCGCAAGCACGCTCATTGGGTCGAGAAGATTCCCAAGCTGACTTTTTCGCGCACCCTCGAACGCAGCGACTGGAACAATGTGCGGCTGTTTCGCGATGCCGCAGAGATGGCGGCGCTGAAACAGGAGGAGGGCGCGCCAATGCTGATCTTCGGCAGCCCCGGACTGACCCGGGCCTTCATGGCCGCGGATCTGATCGACGAATATTGGCTGTACCAGAATCCCGTCCTGCTGGGCGCGGGCATCGAATATTATCACGCCGCGCATCTGACCCGGCTGAAGCTGGTCGAAGCCAAACCCTTCCCGGGCGGCGTCGTGCGCCTTCACTACGCGAAATAGACAATAGGAGAATCCCCGTGACCGCACGTTCCGTCGTCCATGCCAGCTTCACCATCACCCGCCATTGGAAAGCGTCGCCCGAGCGTGTGTTCCAGGCCTTTGCCGATCAGAAAAAGAAGGACGCCTGGTTTGGCGGTGGATCGGACTGGACGCCGGTCGGCCGCAGCTTCGATTTCCGCGAAGGCGGCAAGGAACATGCGGCCGGCCGCTGGAAAACCGGCATGGTGTCGAAATTCGACTGCATCTATCTCGATATCATTCCCAACCAGCGCATCATCTACAGCTATGTGATGCATCTGGACGACCGTAAGATTTCGGTATCCCAGGCCGCCATCGAGCTGACGCCGGACAATGGCGGCACCAAATTCACGCTGACCGAGTATGGCGACTATCTCGACGGCTATGACGATGCCGGCAGCCGCGAGCACGGCACCAATCATTTGATGGATGCCCTGGGCAAGTCCCTGGAGATCTGATGGCGCAGCATATCGGCGAGATAGCGCTTCTAGTGCGTGACTATGAGGAAGCGATTGCCTGGTTCACACAAAAACTGGGCTTCGCCCTGCTCACCGATACCGATTTGGGAGCCGGTAAGCGCTGGGTGACGGTCGCGCCACACGGCGGCGGCACGGCGCTGCTGCTGGCCAGGGCCGTCGGCGAGCAGGTGGCCAGTATCGGCCGTCAGGCCAGTGGACGGGTTTTTCTCTTTCTGCACACCGATAATTTCGAACGTGACCACGCCGCCTATACGGCACGCGGTGTCCGGTTCGTGGAAGCGCCACGCTGTGAGACTTATGGAACGGTGGCGGTGTTCGAGGATTTATACGGCAGTCGCTGGGATCTGATTCAGCTCAAGGAAAAATCATGACCTCCGACCCTATCGAACTGGCCAAAGGCTATTACCGGGCCTATGAGCGGTATGACCGCTCTTTCATGGAAGAGAATCTGGCGGCGGATTTCACCTTCACCAGTCCCTTCGACGATCACATCGATCGTGCGGCCTATTTTGAACGCTGCTGGCCGAAACAGCCGCTGCATCAGAAGTTCGATTTCGTCACCGTGATGCAGGAGGGCGACAAGGTTTTTGTCGCCTATGACTGCACCATGCGCGTCCCCAATACGACCCATCCCGAAGCCCGCTTCCGCAATGCTGAGATGATGACGTTCCAGAATGGCAAGCTGAAAAGCGTGGAAGTCTTTTTCGGCGATCCGCCGCGCGGTCTTTCGCGCCGGGAATTTGCCGTCCAGTCCGGCGCGGGATGACGGCGATGGCCCCGCCCGAAGGGGCGAGGCCTTTCATAAAGCGCAATCACAGACGCGCCGGGTGCAGCAGATCGTCCATGCCAACCCGGTGCAGCATTTCTTCCCGCATCCGGTCCATCACCGCGAAGGCGACATCGGCGCCATCCTGGCCGGGATCGACATGCACCCGGAAAGGCCGCTTGCCGAAGGGCGCGTCCACCACCTTGACGATGGCTTCGGCGACTTCGCCGACATCGGCATCGTCCGGCACGATTTCGGCAAAGGCTTTCTGGATTTCCTCGCCGAAATTCTTGTAGGGGCCGGCCTCATATTCCGCCACGCGTGCGGTGTCGGCCGGCCGGCCGGAATGGGCAAAATGGTTGGTGCCCTTGGTGAAGGCGCCCGGAACCACGATCGAGGTCTCGATGCCCCAGCGGCTGAGCTCGCGGGCATATTGCACCGCTAGCGCATCCATGCCGGCCTTGGCCGCGAAGTAGGGCGACAGATAGGGCGGCGTGCCGCCGGCCGAACTGCTGGAGGACACCCAGACCAGCAGGCCCTGATGCGCCTTGCGCATCTGGGGCAGCACCGCCCGGTTGACCCGCTGGGTGCTGAGCACATTGATGTCATAGAGCTGGGCGAACTGCTCGGGCGTGAAAGCCTCCGCCGGTCCGAACACCATATGGCCGGCATTGTGAACCAGCACATCGATGCGGCCGTGGTTCGCGATGATCTGGTCCACCGCGGTGGCGATGGAGCTTTCGGACTGCACATCCATCTCGATGGCGCGCAGGTCGCTGTTGTTGGCGAGCGCGAACTCCTCGACGTCGCGCACCTGGGCGGCATTGCGGCCTTTGGTGTCGCGCATCGAGGCATAAACGGTGTGCCCGGCCTTGGCCAGGGCGTTGGCGGTCAGGCGGCCGAAGCCGGAAGAAGCGCCGGTGATGAGAATGATCTTGCTGGTCATGACTGTCTCCTTGCGTGGGTGGTTTGAGGTGAGGTTTCAGATGATCCCGCCATTGGCGCGCAGCACCTGGCCGTTGATCCAGGCGCCATCGGGGCCGGCGAGAAAGGCGACGGCGCTGGCGATGTCCTGGGGCTGGCCCAGACGCTCGAGCGGGGCGAGCTTGGTCAGGGTGTCGATCACCGCCTGGGGCTTGCCGTCGAGGAACAGCGAGGTTGCTGTCGGGCCTGGCGCAATGGCGTTGACGGTAATGCTGCGGCCCCGCAATTCCTTGGCCAGGATGTGGGTCATCGCTTCGACACCGGCCTTGGTGGCGGCATAGACGCCATAGGTCGGCTGATAGAGACCAACCACGCTGGACGACAGATTGATGATCCGCCCGCCCGCGCGCAGCCGCCTGGCCGCCTCGCGCATCGTGTTGAAGCTGCCCTTCAGGTTGATGGCGATCTGGCTGTCGAACAGCGCATCGTCGGCCTCTGCGATGCTGGCCAGCTTCATGATGCCGGCATTGTTGACCAGCACGTCGATGCCGCCGAAGGCGCTCTCGGCCGCGTCGAACATGCGCGCCACCGCGGCCGGATCGGCGACATCGGCCTGGGCCGGGACGGCGCGGCCGCCGGCCGCCTCGATCTTTGCCACCAGCGCCTCGGCCTCGGCCGCCTTGCCGGCATAGTTGATGACGACGGTGAAGCCGTCCGCTGCCAGGCGCTCGGCGATCGCCGCCCCGATGCCCCGCGAGGCGCCGGTCACGATCGCGCCCCTGTTCTTGTCTGTGCTCATTTTCGTCCTCCTGTCTGGTCCGCGCGGGATCGAGCGGATGGGCAGGAGATGAGCAGCTTGAAAGGAAGAGATAATCTGGCTTAAAACGGCAATACTGTTCTAAAAACACGAACAATGGAGAGGGGATGGACCGGCTGGATGCGATGCGGCTGTTCGCCCGGGTCGTCGACCGGCGCAGCTTCACCCAGGCAGCCAACGACCTGGAAATCCCCCGCTCAACCGCAACCCAGGTGATCCGCCAACTGGAGGAAAGGCTGGGAACGCGGCTGCTTCAGCGCACCACCCGCACGGTCCGGCCGACCCTGGACGGGGAAGCCTATTACCGCCGCTGCCTTGCGATCCTGGACGATGTCGAGGAGGCGGACGGCGCGTTCCGGGGCGCGGCGCCCAAGGGCATGCTACGCGTGGAAGTGCAGGGCACGCTGGCGCGTCACTTTCTGCTGCCAGGCCTGCCGGATTTCTTCGCGCGCTATCCCGGGATCGAAATCGCGATGAGCGAGAGCGACCGCTGGGTCGATGTGATCGGCGAAGGCGTGGACTGCGTGCTGCGTTATGGCGCCTTGCCGGACAGCGATCTGGTGGCGCGCAGCGTGACCATGCTGCCCCGGATCACCTGCGCCGCGCCGGCCTATCTGGAGCGGCACGGCGTGCCGCAATCACCGGCCGATCTGGTCCATCATCGCGCCGTCTGTTTGCGATCCATCACGACCGGCATGCTAACGCCGTTTGAATTTCTGGCTGGCGGCGGCGTGACGCGGATGGATGTGGCGACGCCTTTCTCCGTCACCGGCACCGAAAGCTTCCGCGATGCCGTGCGCCTTGGTCTGGGTCTGGCCCAGATGCCGGTCTTTCATATCGAACAGGATCTTGCCGAGGGCCGGCTGGTGCGGGTGCTGGCCGATCAGGCTTTGCCGCCGGGCCTGGTTTCGGTGCTGTATCCGAGCCACCGGCATCAGTCCGCGCGGGTGCGGCTGATCATCAACTGGATCGTGCATCAGTTTTCGGCCCCTCAGGCCACAGATATATAGACATAACAATATCTTTATATCTTCCTTGACAGCCGGCCCGGCCTGGGCTTTCCTGTGCCGGATAGTTCCCGAAAGGGATTCAAAGGGAATCCGGTGAAAAAGCCGGAGCTGCCCCCGCAACTGTCAGCGGCGAGTGCCGGGCCGATACGCGTCACTGGGGTCGCGAAAGCGAAGTGCCCCCGGGAAGACAGCCCTGCACGAAGACCCGCGAGCCAGGAGACCTACTATCGGATGTCACGCTGGGCCGCGGGAACGGTGGGTTCCCAAAGCCAACGGATGATCTGACGATTTCGTCAGCGGTGACATGCGCGTGCGCGAATCTCAAGGGCGGATCGCGTGCTGCGCCTTGCCAACCTGTCCCCGTGAGCGTGCATTCATGACAATTCTTGCCACCAATCTGGGCTTTCCCCGCATCGGCAGCCATCGCGAGTTGAAAGCCGCGCTGGAAAGTTTCTGGTCCGGCGCCAGTGCCGCCGAAGACCTGCTCAAGACCGCCGCGTCCTTGCGCGCCCGTCACTGGGTGCTGCAGCAGAAGGCGGGGATGGATCACATCCCCTCCAATGATTTTTCTCTCTACGACCAGATGCTGGACACCATCGCCATGCTGGGCGCGGTGCCGCCGCGCTTTGGCCACGAGGGCGGGTCTGTAGATCTGGACCTTTATTTCGCCATGGCGCGCGGGCGCCAGGACGCGCCGGCAATGGAAATGACCAAATGGTTCGACACCAATTATCACTACATCGTTCCCGAACTGACCGCCGATACGGCCTTCGCGTTATCTACGGACAAGGCGGTCTATGAGTTCAAGGAAGCGAAATTTCTGGGCATCGCCACCCGCCCGGTGCTGATCGGGCCGGTGACGTTTCTGAAGCTGGCCAAGATGCGCGACGGTTCGAACCGCTGGGCGCTGCTGCCGAAAATTCTTCCCATCTACCGGCAGGTGCTGACGGCCTTGAGCGAGGCTGGCGCGGAATGGGTGCAGATCGATGAGCCTGTTCTGGTGTCCGATCTCGACGATGCGGCGCGGGATGCGTTCAACGACGCCTATTGCGAGTTGACCGGCGGGCCGAAGATCCTGCTCGCCACCTATTTCGGCGCGGTGGGCGACAATAGCCAGACCCTGGTGGCGCTGCCGGTCGCCGGTGTGCATCTGGATCTGGTCCGCGCGCCGGAGCAGCTTGAGGCCGTCGCCCGGGCGCTGCCGAAAGAACGCATCCTGTCGCTGGGCCTGATCAATGGCCGCAATATCTGGAAGACCGGACTGACCGATAGGGAGCGCCTGATCGACCACGCCAGGGTCCTGCATGGCGACAAGCTGTTCATCGGTCCCAGCTGCTCGCTGCTGCATTCGCCGGTCGACCTGGACACGGAAGTGAAGATGGATCCCGAATTGCGCGGCTGGCTGGCTTTCGCCACCCAGAAGCTGACCGAGATCAAGGCTTTGGCTGATAGTGCCAATGGCAAGCGGGACGGCGGCTATTTCCAGGCCAATGCCCAGGCCGTGGGTTCGCGTGTCACGTCCAGGCGCATCCATGACCCGGCGGTGAAGCAGCGCCTAATGGAAGTGACGGCCGGCATGGCGGAGCGCAAGACCCCGTTCAAGGATCGTATCGCGCTTCAGCAATCCTTGTTGAAGCTGCCGCTCTTGCCCACCACCAGCATCGGCTCCTTGCCGCAGACCAGGGAAATCCGCGAACTGCGCGCCGCCTTCAAGAAGGGTGCGGTGGACCAGGCCGCGTATGAAAAACAAATCGAGAAAAAGACCGCCGAAGCCATGCGCTGGCAGGACGCGATCGACATCGATGTGCCGGTGCATGGCGAGTATGAGCGCAACGACATGGTGGAATATTTCGGCGAACAGTTGAAAGGTTTCGCTTTTACCGAGCGGGCCTGGGTGCAGTCCTATGGCTCGCGCTGCGTCAAGCCGCCGATCATCTTCGGCGATGTGTCACGCCCTGATCCCATGACGGTGCGCTGGACGCAAGTTGCGCAGAAATACACGGACAGGCCCGTGAAGGGCATGCTGACCGGGCCGGTGACCATCCTGCAATGGAGTTTTGTACGCGATGACCAGCCGCGCAGCGAAACCTGCCGGCAGATCGCGCTGGCCATTCGCGACGAGGTGATGGACCTGGAGCGCGCGGGCGTGAAGATCATCCAGATCGACGAGGCCGCATTGCGCGAGGGTCTGCCGATCCGCAAATCGGAATGGCGGCATTATCTGGACTGGGCGGTGGAAGCCTTCCGTCTCACCGCCGGCGGCGTGAAGGACCAGACCCAGATCCACACCCATATGTGCTATTCGGAGTTCAACGACATTATCGCGGCGGTCGCGGCGATGGATGCCGATGTGATCTCGATCGAGACCTCGCGCTCTGCGATGGAGCTGCTCGACGCCTTTGTCAGCTTCAAATATCCCAACGACATCGGGCCGGGTGTCTATGACATCCACAGCCCACGCGTGCCGACCCAAGAGGAAATGGAGGCCCTGCTCAACAAGGCGCTCGAGCTGCTGTCGCCGCAGCAACTCTGGGTCAATCCGGACTGCGGCCTCAAAACCCGTGGCTGGAAGGAAGTGGAGCCGGCGCTGATCGCGATGGTGACGGCGGCCAAGACGATCCGCAAACGCCTGCAAGCAACGCATGCGCGGCCTATAAGAGCGTAGAATGCCCGCCACGGCGCGAACGGAAGCGCCGTACAAACAAAAAGGCCCGGCGCGAGCCGGGCCTTTTTTATTCCATTTGCGAGAAGGCTTAAGCCTCTTCGGCTTCGCCTTCCGGCTTGGGGCCGGCGCCTTCCTCGAACATCTCTTCAGCGGCGGCCTTGGCTTCTTCGGCCTCGGTCTTCTCCGCCAGCACGTCTTCGCCGCGGGCCAAGGCAGCAGCCTCGTCCTCGCTGCGGGCGACGTTGACGATCACGTTCACCTTCACTTCCGGATGCAGCACAACCGGGATGGTGAAAAGGCCGATGGACTTGATCGCCTGGCTGATATGGACCTGATGACGGTCCACCTTGAAGCCTGACTTCTCCATGGCGTCGGCGACATCGCGGGGGCTCACCGAACCATAGAGCTGGCCACGATCGCCGGCCTGGCGGATCAGGACGAACTTCTGTCCGTCCAGCTTCTGGCCGGCCTTCTCGGCCTCGCCTTTCAGTCGCAGATTGTTGGCTTCCAGATGCGCCTTCTGGCCCTGGAAATATTCCCGGTTCGCCTTGGTGGCGCGCAGGGCCTTCTTCTTGGGCAGAAGGAAATTGCGGGCAAAGCCGTCCTTGACCCGGACTTCATCGCCCATCTGGCCCAGCTTCTCGACGCGTTCGAGCAGGATCACTTGCATGGCCGTTCTCCTACTTCACGACATAGGGCAGCAGCGCCATGAAGCGGGCGCGCTTGATGGCGTTGGCCAGAATGCGCTGCTTCTTGTTGCTGACGGCGGTGATGCGGGACGGCACGATCTTGCCGCGCTCGGAAATGAAGCGCTGCAGCAGCTTGACGTCCTTGTAATCGATCTTCGGCGCGTTATCGCCGGAGAAGGGGCAGGTCTTCTTGCGGCGGAAAAACGGACGGCGGGCGCCGTCGTCACGGCCGCCACGGCCTTCACCACGATCACGGTCGCGGCCGCCTTCGCGGCCTTCACGGTTGCCACCAAAGCTCATTGCACGGTCTCCTCAGTGGTGGCCTCGCCCTCGGGCTTGTCGGCGCGGTCGTCGCGGCGATTCTTGCTGGAGGAGGTGTCGAACTGGTCCACCTTGACGGTGAGATAACGCAGCACGTCTTCGTTGATCTTGAGCTGACGTTCCAGCTCGATCACCGCGCCGGCCGGCGCATTGATGTTCAGGAGCACATAATGGCCCTTGCGGTTTTTCTTGATGCGATACGCCAGACCCCGCAGGCCCCAATATTCCTGCTTCTCGATCTTGCCGCCTTCGCCTTCGACGATGGTCTTGAGGTGGGTCGCCAGCGCGTCCACCTGTTGCGCGCTGATATCCTGGCGCGCGATCAGAAGATGCTCGTAAAGAGCCATCTTGGTCCCTTTCCTTTGGCCGCGGAGCGAAGACGGGAGGGGTCCCGATTTCGTTTTGGCTCGCCCGGGACGCGCACCATGCGCAAACCTCCTTTGGGAGGCCCCGGCCGACCACGGCCGTTGAGGGGCGGGTCTATAGAGAAAAGACCAACCGAGGGCAAGGAGCCGAAAAACCCTTGCTTTTACAATGGCTTAAATTGGAAAAAGCGCCTTAGCGCCAGTGGCAGACCCGGTGATGATGCCGGACGGTGCAGACCTTGTGACGATGATGGTGCGCGGCCTCGGCGGCCACGGCGCCGAAGATGGTCAAGGTCAGGACGGCAGCGAACAGCTTTTTCATAGGGATGCCCAGAATCACCAGATGCTTCGGGGCAGCGTAACACGGGCAGAGAACTTGTAATCCGCACCTGCCTGACAGACTCTCCTAAGCAAAGGCGGGGACAATGGATACCAGCACGATCGACGCCGACGCGATTCTGCGCCGGGCCGCCTGGCGGCTCGTGCCTTTCATTCTGGCGATGTACATCGCCGCCTTCCTCAACCGGGTGAATGTCGGCTTCGCCGCCTTGACCATGAACCATGACCTGGGCCTGTCGCCGGAGGTCTATGGTTGGGGCACGGGCGTTTTCTTCATCGGCTATCTGCTCTTCGAGGTGCCTTCCAACCTGATCATGGAGAAGGTCGGGGCGCGGCTCTGGCTGTCGCGCATCATGATCACCTGGGCGATTGTTTCGATGGCCTTCGCCTTTGTGCAGGGGCCGGTGATGTTCGCCGCTCTGCGTTTTCTGCTGGGCGTGGCGGAAGCCGGTTTCTATCCGGGCATCCTGCTCTATTTCACTTACTGGTTTCCTGCAGCCACGCGCGCGCGAATCCTCGCGATCTTCTGCATGGGCATTCCCGCCGCCAATATCATCGGTGCGCCGCTTTCCGGCTGGCTCCTGGGCATGGCCGGACATGGTTTCAAGGGGTGGCAATGGATGTACCTGGTGGAAGGCATCCCGACCCTGGCGCTGGGCTTTGCCGCGCTGTGGTGCCTGCCGGACAATCCGCGCAAGGCAGGCTTCCTGACCGAGCGCGAGAAAGACGTGGTGATGGCGCGGCTCGCCAGTGAAGACCGGCCGCAGATCCATGGCTTCTCCGAGATGATGAAGGACTGGCGGGTCTGGGCGCTAATCATTCCGGACTTCGCCATCGTCTTCGGCATCTATTCCCTGGGCTTCTGGATGCCGCAGATGGTCAAGGCCATGGGCTATTCCATCATGGAGACCAGCCTGATCGTGATGATTCCCTATACGGCTTCGGTCGCTATCCTGTGGGGGATCGGCGTCTCCTCAGATCGCACCGGAAAGCGGGCGCTGCACTTTGTGATCTCCTCGCTGGTCTGCGCCGCCGGTTTTCTGGTCGCGGCGCTGGCCGGTGGCCACAATTGGGTGATCATTGCCGGTTTCTGTCTGGCGGCCGGCGGGGCTTATTCGGGGCTCGCCACCTTCTGGTCGGTGCCGCCGCTCTTTCTGGGCGGCACCGCGGCGGCGGGCGCCTTCGCCCTGATCAATTGCGTGGCCAATCTGTCCGGCTTTGTCGGACCGGGCCTGACGGGCTGGCTGCTGCAGACAACGGGCAGCTATACGAGCGGCATGTGGATGTGCACCGGCGTGGCGCTGGTGGCGGCGCTTTCGATGGTACCGCTGACCAAATATTGCCGTACGCCGCCCAAATGACCGCCGACCGGTCGGACAGGATTTTATCGCGCGCCGCCTGGCGCCTGATCCCCTTTATGTCGCTGATGTATGTCGTCAGCTTCCTGGACCGGGTGAATATTTCCTTTGCCGCGCTGACCATGAATCACGACCTGGGATTTTCACCCAAGGCTTATGGCATCGCCGCGGGCATCTTCTTCTGGGGTTATTTCCTGTTCGAGGTGCCTTCCAACCTGATGCTGCAGAAGGTGGGAGCGCGGCTCTGGATGTGCCGCATCTGCGTCACCTGGGGCCTTCTGTCCATGGCACAGGCCTTCGTGAAAGACCCGGTCAGCTTCTCTGTTGTCCGCTTTCTGTTGGGGGCCGCCGAGGCGGGGCTTTATCCCGGCATGGTGCTTTACATGACCTACTGGTTTCCGTCCTCGACGCGGGCGCGGTTCATCGCGCTGTTTCTGGGCGGGGTGCCGCTGTCGAACGTGATTGGCGCACCTATTTCCGGTTGGCTGCTGGGCCTGTCCGGTCACGGCCTCGCGGGCTGGCAATGGATGCTGATCCTGGAAGGGATTCCCTCGCTGTTGTGCGGCATCGTCACTCTGTGGGCTCTGCCGGATGGTCCTGAGAGGGCCGCCTGGCTCAGTGCGGATGAAAAGCAAATCATCGCCGCGCGGCTCGCCGCCGACCGGGTCAACGATGCGAAGCTGGGCGCATTGCACAGCTTCAAGGACACGCTGCTCGATCCTCGCATCTGGCTGCTGATGATCCCAGATTTTTCCATCGTGATCGCGCTTTACGGCTTGAACCTTTGGCAGCCCCAGATGGTCAAGGCGCTGGGCTATTCCAACATCGAGACCGGCTTCATCGTGGCGCTACCATATCTACTGGCAATGGGCGCCATGGTGGCGCTGGGCGCGTCCAGCGACCGCAGCGGCGAGCGCGCCGGCCATGTCGCCTTCGGCGCTTTCGCGGGCGTGGCCGGGATGCTGGGCGCGGTGTGGTTTTCTTCTCATGCCTTGATCATCCTGTCGCTTTGCCTTGCCTGCTCAGGCATCTATGCGGCGCTGGCGGTGTTCTGGACATTGCCCGCTTCCATGTTGCGCGGGACAGCCGCCGCCGGCGGGCTGGCGCTGCTCAACAGCTTTTCCAATCTGGGCGGCTTCTTCGGTCCCTACGTCATGGGCTGGGCCAGGCAGCAGACCGGCAACTTCACTCTGGGCATGACCTTGCTGTCGGGAATGCTGGTGCTGGCCGGTGTCTCTGTCCTCTGGATCGGGCGAACATTTTTCTCCAAAATCGCAGCATGAAAATCCGTAGTGTCACCTTGGGCGATGAAGCGGCGGTGACGGCGCTGTGGAAGGAATGCGGTCTGACCGTGCCTTATAATGATCCGGTCGCCGATTTCCGTTTTGCGTTGGGCAAGTTCAACTCTGACATTCTGGTGACGGAGGATATTTGCGGAGCGGTGATGGTCGGCCATGACGGTCATCGTGGCTGGCTTTATTATCTGGCGGTCGCACCGGCCCGGCAGCGCCAGGGCATAGGCCGGATGCTGGTCACCGCCGCCGAACAATGGCTTATCGCGCGCGGTGTTCCCAAGGTCCACATCATGGTGCGCGAAACGAATACAGTAGTGGCTGCGTTCTACCAGCGGCTGGGTTTTGATCTTATGCCGCGAATCAACATGCAGAAATGGCTTAAACCTTGAGCCTTGACTTGGGATGGCCGTCTTGATTTGTCTCCCGCCGCAATGACCAGAGCCTTTCTTTTCCCCGGCCAAGGCAGCCAGAAGGTTGGCATGGGCAAAGACCTTGCCGATGCCTTCGGCCCCGCGCGCGAAGTTTTCCAGGAAGTGGACGACGCGCTCTCCCAGAAGCTGTCGAAGCTGATGTGGGAAGGGCCGGAGGCCGATCTCACGCTCACGGAAAATGCCCAGCCCGCCATCATGGCTCATTCCATGGCGATCCTGCGCATCCTGGAAAAAGAGATGGGGCTCGACGTCGCCAAGCACGCTTATCTGGTGGCGGGCCACAGCTTGGGCGAGTATTCCGCCCTCTGCGCGGCCGGCGCCTTTACCCTGGCCGATACGGCGCGGCTGCTAAAGACGCGCGGCCAGGCGATGCAGTCGGCGGTGCCGGTGGGCGAGGGCGGCATGACAGCACTGATCGGCGCCGACATCGAACAGGCCGAAAGCGTGGCGCAGGAAGCATCCGCGGCCGGCGGCGTATGCGTTGTCGCCAATGACAATGCGCCGGGCCAGGTGGTGATATCGGGCACCATGGACGCGCTGGCGCGAGCCGGTGACATCGCAAAAGCCAAGGGCATCAAGCGCGCCATGCCGCTGGCGGTTTCAGCGCCCTTCCATTCGCCTTTGATGCAGCCGGCGGCGGACCGCATGGCCGAAGAGCTGGCCAAGGTTACGATCCGTCCGCTGTCGGTGCCGGTGCTGGCAAACGTCACCGCCCAAGAAGCGGTCAATCCGGATCATGTGCGCCAGTTGCTGATCGAACAGGTCACCTCACGCGTGCGCTGGCGTGAAAGCATCGCCGCCCTGCGCGGTCTCACCGTGGATACCACGGTGGAATTCGGTGGCAACAAGGTGCTGACCGGTATGGTCAAGCGTATCGACAAGGAACTTGCCAATATCACCCTTGATACGCCCGCCGATCTGGAAGCTTTTGGGAAGGTGCTCTGATGTTTGATCTCACAGGCAAGGTTGCACTGGTCACCGGTGCGTCCGGCGGTATCGGCGGTGCCATTGCCCGGGCGTTGCATGCGCAAGGCGCGACAGTCGTGTTGTCGGGTACGCGCGCGGATGCTCTTGAAGCCGTGAAAGCAGAACTCGGTGGTCGCGCGTTTATCGCGCCGGCCAATCTGTCCGACAGCGCCAGTGTCGAAGCCTTGCCCAAGGCAGCAGAGGAAGCGGCAGGCGCGGGCATCGACATCCTGGTCAACAATGCCGGCATAACAAAAGACAATCTCTTCATGCGCATGAAGGATGAGGAGTGGGACCAGGTTCTGGCCGTCAACCTCACGGCAGCCTTCCGCCTGTCGCGGGCCGTGCTGCGCGGGATGATGAAAAAGCGCTGGGGCCGCATCGTGCAGATCAGCTCGGTGGTCGGCGCCACCGGCAATCCCGGCCAGGGCAACTATGCCGCCGCCAAGGCTGGTCTGGTGGGCATGACCAAGAGCCTGGCCGCCGAGGTCGCCTCCCGCAACATCACCGTCAATGCCGTGGCGCCCGGCTTCATCCAGACCAGCATGACCGAGGTCCTTTCCGACCAGCAGAAGGAAATGATTTCGAGCCGGATTCCGGCCGGACGCATGGGAATGCCGGCGGAAATCGCGGCTGCCGTGGTCTATCTGGCCTCGCAGGAGGCGGCCTATGTGACCGGCGAGACCATCCATATTAATGGCGGGATGGCCATGATATGACTGGAAAAACAAGTAGTTAAGTACGAGATTGGCGGGAGCGGAAACTTTGTGTTACCTAACCCGCCACCCACCGAAGCACCCAATTGTGTGGTCCCGGCGTTTCACCACTGCCGGTCGGAAATCTAGGAGAGGCTTACAAGTCCATGAGCGATACTGCCGAGCGCGTGAAGAAGATCGTCGTCGAGCACCTGAACGTCGATGCCGACAAGGTCACGGACAACGCGTCCTTCATTGAAGATCTGGGCGCAGACAGCCTCGACACCGTCGAGCTGGTGATGGCTTTTGAAGAAGAATTCGGCATCGAAATCCCCGACGACGCGGCGGAGTCCATCGTGACCGTCGGCGACGCCGTCAAATACATAGACAAAGCGAACGCTGCCTGATCGGCGCTCAAAGGTCTTAAGCTAGGATGCGCAGGGTCGTCGTCACCGGCCTCGGTCTTGTCACGCCGCTGGCTTGTGGTGTGGAGGAGACGTGGTCGCGCCTTTTGGCCGGCCAGTCGGGCGCCAGCGCCATCACCCGGTTCCGTACCGACGATCTGGCGACCAAGATCGCCTGTCAGGTCCGCAGGGGCGATGGCACGGACGGCACCTTCAACCCCGACCAGTGGGTGGATGCCAAGGAACAGCGCCGGATGGATGATTTCATCATCTACGGCCTGGCCGCCGCTAAGCAGGCGGTGACCGATTCCGGCTGGGAAGCGCGAACCGAAGAAGACAAGCAGCGCACGGGCGTCCTGATCGGGTCCGGCATCGGCGGGCTGACCGGTATCGAGGAAGGCGCCGTCCTGATCCATGAAAAGGGGCCGCGCCGCCTTTCGCCTTTCTTCATTCCCGGCCGGCTGATCAATCTGGTCTCCGGCTATGTCTCAATCGAGCACGGCTTCAAGGGCCCCAACCATGCCGTGGTCACGGCCTGCGCTACCGGCGCCCATGCCATGGGCGACGCCGCTCGGCTGATCGCGCTGGACGATGCCGATGTGATGGTCGCGGGCGGCGCGGAATCGGCGATCTGCCGCCTCGGCATCGCCGGCTTCAATGCCTGCCGCGCGCTGTCCACCGCCTTCAACGACAATCCCACCAAGGCCTCGCGGCCTTACGACCGCGACCGCGACGGTTTCGTGATGGGCGAAGGCGCCGGCATCGTGGTGCTGGAAGAGCTGGAACACGCGAAAGCCCGCGGCGCCAAGATTTACGGCGAGGTCACGGGCTATGGTCTGTCGGGCGATGCCTATCATATCACCGCGCCGTCCGAAGACGGCGATGGCGGCTTCCGCGCCATGCAGATGGCGTTGAAGCGGGCCGGCATTTCGCCGTCCGATATCGACTATGTGAATGCCCACGGCACCTCCACCATGGCCGACGGCATCGAGTTGGGCGCGGTCGAGCGGCTGCTGGGCAATGCGGCCTCCAAGACCGCAATGTCCTCCACCAAATCCTCGATCGGGCATCTGCTGGGCGCGGCGGGTTCGGTGGAAGCGATCTTCTGTCTGTTGGCGATGCGTGACGGGATGGTGCCGCCCACCATCAATCTGGAAAATCCCAATGTCGAAACCGCGCTCGACCTGGTGCCCCTGAAGGCCCAGAAACGTGATGTGAATATCGCCATGTCCAACAGCTTCGGCTTCGGCGGCACCAACGCCGCGCTGATCCTCGCCAAGGTCTGATGAGATTCTTCCTCGTCCTGGTGGCGTTGGGCGTTGTCGCCGCCGGGATTGTGGAATGGGCCTGGAGTGCGTGGGACGCGCCCGGACCTGCGGCGCGCGCCGGCAATCAGACCGTGATCCTGATCCCGGCTCATTCCCGCACCCATGACATCGCCCAGATGCTGGAAACCTCGGGACTGGTGAAATACGGCCTGCTGTTCGAAGCTGACGCCCATCTGAAGGGTGTCTCCAGCCGCCTCAAGGCCGGCGAATATGCCATCCCCTCAACCGCCTCGATGGCCACGATCGCCGGCATCCTGGCGGAGGGCAAATCCATCCAGCACAAGCTCACCGCCGCCGAAGGCCTGACCAGCGAGATGATCTGGAAGCTGGTCAAGGCTGATCCGATTCTGGTCGGCGATGCGGGGCCTGCCCCAGCCGAGGGCACCTTGCTGCCGGAGACCTATCTTTTTACGCGCGGTCAGACGCGCCTTGCTCTGCTGGCCCAGATGGCCAAGGCGCAGAAGGACATCTTGGCGAAAGCCTGGGCCAATCGTGCGCAGGATCTGCCGTTCAAGACCCCGCGCGAGGCGATCATCCTGGCGTCCATCGTGGAAAAAGAAACCCGCCTGCCGCAAGAGCGCCCCCATGTCGCCTCGGTATTCATCAACCGGCTGCGCAAGGGCATGAAGCTGCAGACCGATCCCACTATCATCTATGACCTGACCCGGGGCTATCCTTTGGGGCGCGGCATCCGGCAGAGCGAGCTGGAAGCGGCTACGCCTCACAACACCTATGTGATCCCCGGCCTGCCGCCGGGACCGATCTGCAATCCGGGCAAGGATGCCATCGCCGCGGTGCTCAATCCCCAGGACAGTCAGGATCTTTATTTCGTCGCTACCGGCCAGGGCGGTCATGCCTTCTCCGCCACTGTCGAGGGCCAGGCACGGAATGTCGCCTCCTACCGCATGTTCCAGCGCCTGCAACAGCCGGTCGAGCCCAAGGCCGTGCAGGACAATGGCCGGGTGGACAATGCCGCCGTTCCGTTGCCTGACAGCACGCCGCCCAAACTCAAGACTCCCAAAAGCAAAGCTGTGCGCCGCCACCGTCAGGGGTGACGCCGGGCCCATAGCCGCGTTAGGTTCCGATCATGACAAACATCGCCAGCATGACCGGCTTTGCAGAAAGCACGGGCAGCCATGAAGGCCTGCGCTGGCGCTGGGAAGCCAAGAGCGTCAACAGCCGCAGTCTCGACCTGCGCCTGCGTACCCCGCCCGGCTTTGACGGGCTGGAGCCCGCGGCGCGCAAGCTCGCGGCCGAACGCTTTCAGCGCGGCGCCTTCCAGATTTCGCTGGCCGTTGAATCCACGGAGACCGGCCGCGGCCTTGTGCTGGATGCCGCCGCGCTGGCCAGCGCCGTCAAGATCGCGCGCGAGGTGGCGGCCGAGACCGGTCTTGCGCCGGCGCGGGTGGATGGGCTGCTGGCGCTCAAGGGCGTGATCGTGGCCGATGATGCGGGCACGCTGGATCCAGAGCTACGCGGCGCCCGCGATGCGGCCGTTCTGGAAAGCCTGGGCGCCGCCTTCGACAAGCTGGCCAAGGAGCGTTTGCGCGAAGGGGCAAAGCTCGCCCAGGTGCTGGGTTCACAAGTGGACGAGATCGCGCGCCTGACCAGCGAAGCGGGCACCCTTGCGGCGGCGCAGCCTGCCGCATTGCGCGAGCGGCTCTCGGCCCAGATCAAGGAATTGCTGGACGGTGGCGGCATCGCCGAGGAGCGGCTGGCGCAGGAAGTGGCGCTGCTGGCGCTGAAGGCCGATATCCGCGAAGAGCTGGACCGGCTCGCCGCCCATGTCCAGGATGCACGCGGGTTGTTGGGACAGGCCAAAGGCGTGGGCCGCAAGCTGGATTTCCTGGCGCAGGAGTTCAACCGCGAGGCCAACACGCTCTGCTCCAAGTCCGCCGACATTGCCCTGACCCGCACCGGCTTGGCCCTCAAGGCGGTGATCGACCAGTTCCGCGAACAGGCCCAAAATGTCGAATAGTGAGGAGCAGTCCGCCACAAGGCGGACAAAACGGTCCGGGGGACCGTTTTGCGCGACGAACGCCCGGAGCGTAAGCGGAGGGCCGGATGTCCACTGACATCGCCCGGCGCGGCCTGATGCTGGTGCTGTCCTCGCCCTCGGGCGCGGGCAAGACGACCTTGTCGCGCGGGTTACTGGCGTCCGACGACGCCATCACCATGAGTGTGTCCTGCACCACGCGTGCGCCGCGCAGCGGTGAGGAAGAGGGCAAGGATTATTTCTTCGTTTCCTCCAGCATGTTCACGCAGATGGCGCAGGGCGGCGCCTTCCTCGAACATGCTCTTGTTTTCGGCAACCACTACGGTACGCCCAAGGAGCCGGTGATGCTGTCCTTGGCCAAAGGACGCGACGTGCTGTTCGACATTGACTGGCAGGGCACCCAGCAGCTGCGTCAGCATGCGGGCGACGATCTGGTCAGCATCTTCGTGCTGCCGCCCAGCCATGAAGAGCTGGAGCGCCGCCTGCGCGCCCGCGCCCAGGATGCCGAGGATGTGGTGCAGGCGCGCATGGCCAAGGCCAATAACGAGATCAGCCATTGGGCGGAGTATGATTATGTCGTGATCAATGACGATCTGGAGTCCACCCTTGCCAAGGTTCGCATCATCCTCGATGCCGAACGCATGCGGCGAGGGCGCCAGACCGGCATTCCGGCCTTTGTCGGCAAATTGATGAGCTAGCGCATTTTGGTGTGATGGGCGCGGCGGTGGCGCATCAGCGCCAGGGCTGCGGGAAACAGCGTGGCAACGCCGATCAGCGGCCAGGGCGAACCGAGATTTTCGAGATAGGGCGCGATCCACTGTGCGCCGTAGGACGCGCCTACCAGTAACATCGTGGCGACGGCGATGCTCAAGGCAACCAGACCGACTCGTCCCATTGGTGTCCCCGATCCCGGCAGGAACAGTGCCATCCAATTGTATTGCGGCTATGGCGGGGGAATTAAGTCTTGTCCACGCTCGCACGGGCAAGCGCGGCGAACTGCTCAATTGTTAAGTCTTCCGGGCGCGCGGTGGGGTCGATCCCGGCCTTCTCCGCCAGCGCTTCACCGCCGAGCGGCTTCAAGGATTGGCGCAGCATCTTGCGGCGCTGGCCGAAGGCGGCCGCGGTCACGGCCTCTAGCGATTGAAGCCGCGCCGGCGCCAGCGGCTTTTCGCGCGGCTCCAGCCGCACGATGGCGGAGGTGACGGACGGCGGCGGCACGAAGGCGCTGCGATTGACGTCGAACAGGATTTTGGGTTGGGCCCGCCACTGGGTCAGCACCGAGAGCCGTCCGTAATGCTCGGTGCCGGGCCGGGCCGTGATGCGCTGGGCCACCTCCTTCTGAAACATCAAAGTGGCGCTTTGCCAGAAGGGTGGCCATTCTTTTTTGGGGCGCACGCCCGGACGCAAAACCTCGCCGGTTTCACCGTTGTTGCCGTCACCCGGCTCGGTTTTGCTGGTCGATGCTCCCGTGGTGAGCCACTTGATTAGCAGCGCGGTGCCGACATTGTAGGGAAGATTGGCGGCAATGCGCGCGCCTTGCGGCAACAGCGCCGCTTCGTCCATCGCCATGGCATCGGCGGAGATAATGTCCAGTTTCCCCGGCCAGGCGCGAGCGATCTCCTCCAGCGCCGGCAGGCAGCGCGCATCGCGTTCCACCGCGATCACCTTGTCCGCCCCCTCGGCCAGCAGGCTGCGTGTCAACCCGCCAGGGCCAGGTCCCACTTCGTAGAAGGTGCCGCCTTCGTTGGCGCCGGCCGCCCGCGCGATGCGCCGGGTGAGATTGAGGTCGAGAAGGAAATTCTGACCCAGCGACTTCTTCGCCGCGAGGCCATGCGCCGCGATCACATCCCGAAGCGGCGGAAGCTTATCGGCTTCTGGCATCGGCCATCGCTGCCGCCAGCTTCACCGCCGCGATCATGCTGCGCGGATCGGCCTTTCCGGTCCCGGCAATATCCAGCGCCGTACCGTGATCGGGCGAGGTGCGCACGATGGGCAGGCCCAAAGTGACATTCACCCCGTCCCAGAAGCTCAAGGTCTTGATCGGGATCAGGGCCTGATCGTGATACATGCAGAGCGCCGCGTCATAGGTCCGCCGCGCTTCCTCGTGAAACAGCGTATCGGCAGAGAGAGGGCCTCTCACGGCAAAGCCGCGCGCCTTCAGCGCCGCGACCGCAGGCGCGATGATTTCTTCTTCTTCCGCGCCCAGCATGCCTTCCTCGCCGGCGTGCGGATTAAGCCCGGCCACCGCCAGCCGCGGATTGAGGATGCCGAAATCACGCCTGAGCGCCGTCAGGATGATTTCTGCCGTTTCGAACACCGCCTGCTTGCTGACGGCTGCCGGGACCTCGGCCACCGGCAGGTGGATGGTGAGTGGCACGACGCGCAGCTTTTCACTGGCCAGCATCATTACCGCCCGCCGCGCCCCGGTCAGCGCGGCCAGGAACTCGGTATGGCCGGGATGGGGAAAGCCTGCTTCGTTCAGCACGGCCTTGTTGATGGGGGCGGTGACCAGCGCCGCGGCCTCGCCGTTGAGGCATGCCCGCACCGCCAGCTCGATGGCCTCGGTCACCGCATCGGCATTGGCCACGTCCAGTGTCCCCGGTATGGCCTTAGCCCGCGCGTGGGTGGGAATGACATGCTCGCGATGGGAGGCAAACAGCCCTGGATCGCCCACCAGCCGCAACGGATGGGCGCCGACGCGGCCACCGAAATGCTCGAAGGCGGCGATGGCGACTTCAGGCCCAATGCCAGCGGGCTCGCCCATGGTGATGAGGATTGGGGCCGCAGGGTCCATTTACTGGCCGCGCTGTCCGGCCGGCGTGCCCGGATCCTTACCGGATGAGGGCATCGGGCTTGGTGTTATCGTGCACCTGGATGTTGGCTTCGCGCTTCAGGTCACGCAGGTAACGCCGCGCCATGGTCGAGATCTGGTTCTGGAAGAGCTGGTCTTCCACCTGCTGCTTGGTCGGCATCACATAGGCCGTCTTGACTTCGATGCGCTTGTCGCAGCGGCCGATCAGTTCGACGCCGGCATCGTCCATGAAGGGCGGGGCGGCCTCGCCCGGATGGGTGTTCTTCAGGCCTTCTTGGATCTGCGGACTGAGCTCGGCGAGCTTGGCATCGCCCAGATCCATATAGACGGTGCCGTTCATCTGCTTTTGTAGTTGTTCGAGCTGGGCGCAGCCGGCGTATCGGTCATGAATCTGCCCGGCCACCTTCATGATGGGCTCGATCTGGGCCTTGGGTGCGCGCGGATCGACGGGGAACAACAGGCGCGCCAGCGGCAAGGTGCCGGCCGGACCGGTTGGGCCCGTCGGCACTTCCGCGATCTTGGTGCCCATCGGCTCCTGGCGCTCGCGCAGGGCGACGATGTACCAGCCGCCGGTGGAGCGGATGGGGTCGCTGATGGCGCCCACGTCCATCTTGGAAATAGCGGTGTTCAGTTCGACCGCGAGCTGCCCGTCGCTGACCCAGCCCATGTCGCCGCCGGTGGCGGCGGTGGGATGCTGGCTGAACTGGCGGGCCACCACCGGGAAGGGCGCGCCGGTGTGAAGCTGGCGCTCCACTTCCTCGGCGTCCTTCTTCACTTTTTCGTTCTGCTCGGGATTGTCCACCGGCAGGAAGATTTCCAGCACATGGTAGTGCGCCTTGTTGGCGCCTTCGGCATTGCGCTGCAGTTCGGCGGTCACCATCTCCGGCGTGATATTCACCTGGTCGCCATATTCGTCCTGCACCGCCTTCTGCCAGGCGATGGAGGCGGTGATCTGGGAGCGCAGAGCATCCTCGCTGGAGCCGGCGTTCTTCAAGTTCTGGCGCAGCTGATCCATGGTGAAATGATAATCCTGGATCATGCCGTTCAGGCGCCGGTCCACTTCCACCGGGCTGACGGTGATTTTCTTCTTCACCGCTTCCTGCAACTGAAGCTTTTCGGCCTCCAGCACGTCCAGGATCTGGCCGCGCATGCGGGTTTTCTGCTCAGGTGTGAGCTGCGCGATGGTGACGCCCCCGCCCTGGAGCGCCAGATAGAGCGCCATGCGCTGCCTGAGCTCGAAGTCGGAAATGGATTCGTCGTTCACCGTGGCGACGACGGAATCACTGTCATTGCCGGTGTCGGGATTGGCGGCATCGATCACGGCGCCGTCATTGTTCTTGGCTTCCTGAACCGGGGCAGCGGCATCTGGGTTGCCCGCGTCAGGCGGCGCCTCGGCATCAGACTTTGCGGGACCGGGCTTGGCGGCGTCCGGCTTGGCCGGAACCGCCGGGCCGGTGGAGGTGATTCTTGACACCGGCTGGGCGGACACGGGCTGGGCGGCGGCGGTGCGGGTGACGGTCTGACCCTGGTGCGGGGGAACCGCGGGGACGGCCTTGGTCTCCTGCGCGTCCACTGCTGCGCCGGCGAGAAGCGCGGCGCCCAGCATGAGGGTGGTGGCAATACGCATGGTCATCTTTGGCCGCGAAAAGGGGCTCACACGAGTGCTTTCATTGGCGCTCACCTGGCGCTCCGCCGTGCCCCAACCGGCTGCCAAAATACGGAATTTCCCGGCCCGATCAAGGCAATGCGAAAATCCGGCCTTTTTGCGCCCTTATGGCCGGGTTAACGCAAATACGTCACGCGGGAACAGGCTGAAGGGCTGAACGGCCTGGTCGCCGGTCTTCAGCGAGAAGCGCAGAATCACCGAGGTGGAGGGCGGCACGCCCAGGATCAGGTCTTCGGTATATTTGCGGCGATAGGCCAGCGAAATGGCCAGGCATTCATCCTCATAGCCCAGGCCATATTCGGTATTCAGGAACTGGCTATTGGCCAGGTCCCGCTGGCCGGCGGCGAAGACCTGCCAGTTGCCCCACAGATTCAGGTCGGCCTGGGCGTTGATCTGTTCGCGGCTGGGCAGCCCCAGATTGACCACCGACTGCGGCAGTTGGACGTAGCTGATCTGGACAGAGGACCGGTTGTAGCTGCCGGTGACATAAATTTCATGTCGCCGGATGCTGCCGTTGCCGCGGTCTATGTCCATGCGGTCGGTCAGGTCCAGATGCGGGAACTTGATCGAGAAGCTGCCGACGACGTCGGAGGCCGTGCCGGTGTTGCCGGTGAGCGCGCCAAGCACCGGATCAGGCTTGAGGCGATAGGTCTGGCCGACCATGGCCTCGACCTTGCCGCCGGGGAAGAGCATCTCGGCATCGGCGCCGACATTGGCGCGGGGCCCGCTCTCGATGATGTCGTAACCGGGAAGCTGGTTGAAGCTGAAGACATTGAAGTCGCTGAATTCGAAATCCTGTGAATCCTCGATGCGCAGGCCCAGCGGATTGCCGCCATAAGGCTGGGCGATGAACTGCGCGATGGGCTGGACGATATAGGAATGCTCGCCCTCCTCGGCGATGAAGGGCCAGCGCCAGTCCAGCGCCGCATAGGCGGTGCCGCGCTCGATCGTGTTGTCGGTGGTGCGGATGGTGTTGCGCGGCACATCGAAATGATAGGCATCGCCGCGGGCGTCCAGCACCAAAGTCCAGATCTGGCCGTTGCCCAGGACTTCGGGGCGTTTCCAGTTCACCTCAGAGGTGAAGCGCTGATCGTTGCGCTGGTTGTCGCGGCCGATGGCGACCCCGTTCAGGTCGAGGCGGAAACTGCCGCCCGCCACCTTGTCCACCGGGATGAAGGAGAATTCCAGCTTGGGCAGCACGTACGGAATGCGCGCCTGCAGGTCGGTGGAGCGTAGACCCTGAAACCAATAGCTGGTCAGGGCAAAACGCGTGCGGCCGGGCGTTCCTTCCAGGAACAGGTCATTGGTCAGCCGGTCCAGGAAGGAAATGTCGTAGAAGCGCATATAAGCGCTGTTGCTGGTGGCCTGGACGTCAAACCCGGCGCGCCAGTCGTCGCCAAGCAGCTGGCGGCCAGAGCCGAAGATATGGCCATAGGTCTGCGGCCCTGGTGTTCCCGCAAGACCACCGTCGGGATTGTAGGCGCCGGACCCTTGCAGCCAGAAACCGCCATTGTTCCAGCGTTGGCGGTATTCGACTTCCAGCACCTCTCCGCCCAGGGTGGAGATCATCGGGGCCACCGTCATGTCCTGGCTGGGCGACAAAGCGATATAGACCGGCAGACGCGTGAAGTAGCCAATCTTGGTGGAGTTGCCGACTTCCGGCGTCAACAACCCGCTAGCATAGCGCACCGCGGGGTCCACCATCGAGACGGTGGGAAGCCAGACCACGGGCACGCCCTTGACCTCGACGACGGCATTGCGGAAGCGCACCTTGTGCTTGGTCTGGTCATAGACCACGCGCTCGGCCTTCACCTGCCACAAAGGTGTGCGCTGGCCCTGTTTCTGGCAGATCGTGCAGGGGCTGTAGACGGTGCGATGCGCGATCACGGTGGTGCCGTTGACGCGCTCGGCGCTCCGCGCCGCCATCCGCCCGGTCTTGCCAAGCAGGGCGCCGAAGCCGCTGAGGGCGCCGTTGCGCATGCGGTCGGTCAGGACGACATGGTCGGCGAAAACGACATTGCCCTTGACGTCCATGATGCTGACATGGCCGCTTGCCGTGACCTTGTCGGCGTCCTGGTCATAGTCCACCCGGTCGGCGTTGAGCGTGCGGTCCTGGTCGGCGATCTCGACATGTCCGACGGCAGAGACCAGGTGATTTTCGCTGTCATAAACAATCTCGTCGGCCTGAAGCAGGATGGGTTGATCCTTGGCCGGCGGCTTGACGGCGGGCACGCGCAACTGCGCGGCCTGCGCCAGAAACGGAATCAGGGCGCAGATTCCCACAGCAGCAAAACGGATGGCGCGCATCCGTGATCTTTTCCGCGCTGCCTTGGCAGACGCGCCGGCAAAGACGGGGGACAGCATCAGCCGTCTTCCTGACTGAATACCAGCGTCATCCCGATCAGGATGGACGCCAGCGCCGGCGCCGTCGCGGCCAAAAGAATGGGCACCGCGCCAGAATGACCCAAGGTGAGGGTGAGATTCTGGAAGAAGAAAACGCCGAAGCCGCAGGCGGCGCTGAACAGGATCACCCGCGCCATGCCGCCTTCCCGGCCTAGCTTGAGCGAGAAGCTCGCGGCCATGAACACCATGGCCGCGAACAGGGCCGGCAGGGCGTAAAGCGTATAGAGATAAAGCTGATAGCGCGCCGCGGAGAAGCCGGCGGCCTGGGCGGCGCGGATATAGTCGGGCAGTTTCCAGAAAGAGAGCGCATCCGGCGCTGTGGAGCTTTCCACGATCTGTTCCGGGGTCAGGGTGGTGGGCAGGCGATATTCGGCATGATGCACCGGTGATCCGCTGGTGCCGGACACCCAGGCATCGTTCAGCATCCAGTAGCGTTCCCGCAGCTGCGCCGATTTGGCATCGATGCGGCCCAGGAAGCGATCGTTGGCGCCATAGAGGAAGACCAGCACGTCCTCCAGATGTTCGCCCTGCTGGGCCACCCGCAACGCATGGATCACCGATTGCTGTTTGGCATCGCCCTGCCTGAGCCATAGCCCATTGACGGAGATCGAGAGTTGGCTCTCCTCGCCCTTGACATAGCGCGCTTCCAGACCCGCAAACTCCGAGAACATGCCGGCCGAAATGGGGGTGAATAGCGTGACGGCAAAGACCCCGATGAACACCGCCACGGTCAGCGGCGGCAACAGGAAATCCCAGGCCGAGACGCCAGCCGCCCGTGTCGCCACCAGCTCGCGTGAGCGCGACAGCCGCACAAAGGTGAAGACGCCGCCGAGCAGGATGGCGAAGGGCAGCATCTTCTGGCCGAGTTCGGGAAGCTGCAGCACGGCCATGCCGATGACCGTGGCGGTGGGAACACTATGTCCGGCGGTGCGGTTGAGCAGGTTCGCGATATCGATCGAAAAGGCCATCATCAGGAAGATGGCGTAGACGATCGACACGCCGATCAGGAACTGCACGGCCAGATAGCGATAGAGGGTCCAGGACCAGCTCATGCGCCCGACCCTGCCATCGCGTGTGTGCGCATGCGCGCCAGGATGGCCCTTGGGCTGTAGCCCATCAGGACGATGATGGCGCCGATCGCGCCGAGTGCCGGCAGAAGATAGAAGATCACCACCAGGGCAGGATGGCGCTGGGCGACGCCGCTGATGCCATAGCCCGCGATCCGCAGGCCCGTTGCCACCAGGCTCGCAATCGTCAGGCGTATGGCGACGCTGCCGCGCTGGCGGCGGCCGCGCAGCACCGCAGCCAGCGCGATCAGGGCAAAGGCAATGCAGTAAAGCGGCTGGGACAGGCGGTCATGGGCCTGGGCGAAGAACTGGTCACGGATTTTCTGGCTCACGCCCGGTTCCGGCGGCCAGAACAACTCGCTCAGATAGCGTTCTTCCGTCTTGCGCAAGGTGTAACGGGCGGGGCTGGCGAACTGGTCCATATTGACGGTGTAGCTGGCGAAATTCAGCACCTGGAGCTGCTCGCCATTCTTGCCGCCGGTCTCGACCGTCCCGTCCTGCATGATCACGCGCGTGCCGGCCGGCGTCTTGGCCAGGATGCCTTTCTCGGCGATGTAAGTGACGGGATGGGCACGATCCCGGCTGTCATGCACCAGCACGCCACGGATCTCGCCACTGTTGGAAAGCTGGCGAATGAAGACGGTCAGGCCCGGCGATACGGGATTGAAGTCGCCTTCGTTGAGCAGCGCGCCCGCCATGTCGGCGCGGATGTCGAGCACCTTGTCGCGCAGCGCGCGTTGCCCAGCCGGCGCCAGCACCAGGATGCAGGCATAGGTGAAGGCCATGACAACGGCGGCGGCGCCCAGCACCGGCACGGCGAGCTGGCGCAGGGAAAAGCCCGCCGATGCCATCACCACCAGTTCGCTCTCCGCCTGCAGCCGCTGCAAAGTCAGAAGCGTGGCGAAGAAGAAGGCGACCGGCATGATGATGACCAGCGGCGTCGGCACCAGCAGCAGGATCAGATAGAGGAAGGTGGAGGCCGACTGGCCGCGGTTGATGACAAGATCCAGCAGCGGCAGAATGGCGATCAGCCAGATCACGCTGGTCATCAGCAGGGTCAGCAACGCCACCGGCCCCAGCAGCTGGGACAGCAGATAGCGCGACAGCTTGCGGCCCCATCCCCGGGGCGCCGTCCGCCTGTATGACGTGGCAGTGGGCAATTTCCCTCTCCAGGCCGAGGCTCGTTGGAGGCCGGTTGGATTCGACCTAAGTTAGCATTAGAACAGGGGAATTCCCCACAAAACCCCGTTCCTCCCGGAGATATAGCATGCAGATCGCGTTTGTTGTGCCTGCCGATGTGAAGGACGGGGCCTGGGTGGTCGGGGCCGTGGAGGGGGGCCAGCTTCTGGCCGCGGCAAACCGGGCGGACAAGGCCTGTGGCGGAGCCCTCAGCCGGGCCCTGAAATTTTCCTCATTCACCGGCAAGACCGGCCAATTCCTGGAGCTGGTGGCGCCGGCCGGCCTGAAGGCCTCGCGCATTCTGCTGGCCGGGCTGGGCAAGCCGGATGGTGTGGATGAGAAGGGGTTGGAGACGCTGGGAGCGCAGATCGTGGCCCGGCTTTATGCGTCCGGCGAGACCGCCGCCAGCATCGAGCTGGACGTGCCAAGAGGCAGCAAGGTCAAGAAGGCGGAGCTGGCGGCACATCTGGCCTTCGGGGCGCGGCTGAAAAGCTATGCCTTCGACAAATACCGCACCAAGAATCTCGAGGACTATCGCAAGAAGCTGAAGACCCTGGCCGTGATTACGCCGGATGTGGCCGCGGCGAAGAAGGCGCATGCGGGCCTCGCCGCAGTGGCGGACGGAATCTTCCTGGCGCGCGATCTGGTGAACGAGCCGCCCAATGTCTTGTACCCGGCGGAGTTTGCGCGCCGCGCCAAGACGCAGCTCTCCAAACTGGGCGTGAAGGTCGAGGTGCTGGGCGAAGCGGAGATGCGGCGCCAGGGCTTCGGCGCATTGCTGGGTGTTGGCCAGGGCAGTGAGCGCGAGAGCCAGCTTGTGGTGATGCAGTGGAATGGCGGCAAAAAAGCCGGCAAGCCGCTGGCGCTGATCGGCAAGGGCGTGTGCTTCGACACCGGCGGCATTTCGCTCAAGCCCGGCAATGCGCTGGCCGGCATGAAAGGCGACATGGCGGGCGCGGCCGCGGTCACCGGCACCATGATGGCGTTGGCGGCGCGCAAGGCCAAAGTGAATGTGGTGGGCGTGATCGGGCTGGTGGAGAATATGCCAGATGGCGCCGCCATCCGGCCCGACGATGTGCTGACCTCGCTCTCCGGCCAGACCATCGAAGTGTTGAACACCGATGCGGAAGGCCGGCTGGTGCTGGCCGATGCGCTGACCTACACCCAGCGCCGCTTCAAGCCGAAGCTGGTGATCGATCTCGCCACCCTGACGGGCGCCATTGTGGCGACCCTGGGCTTCGAGCATGCCGGCATCTTCTCCAACGATGACGAGCTGGTGCGGCGCATCCAGTCGGCGGGCCGTTATACCGGCGAGCGGGTGTGGCAGCTTCCGCTCGATCCCATCTACGACAAGATGATCCGCTCCAAGATCGCCGACATGAAGAATATCGGCGGTTCCAATTCCGGCGCCATCACCGCCGCCCAGTTCCTGCAGCGTTTTGTTGAAAAGGATACGCCCTGGGCCCATCTGGATATCGCCGGCGTGGCCTGGCAGGACGGGGAGCAGAAACCCACCATCCCGAGCTGGGGAACCGGCTGGGGTGTACGGCTGCTAAACCGTCTGGTGATCGAGCATTATGAGTGAGGAGCGGTTGCCGCAGGCAACAAAATGGTCCTGCGGACCATTTTGAGCGACGAACGCCGCGAGCTTGGGCGAGCGGCCATGGCAACAAGGTCGGATTGTGAGATGACTGAAACACTTTTCTACCACTTGGAACGTCGCGCGCTGGAAGATGTGCTGCCCGGCCTGGTGGAGAAGTCGTTGCAGCGCGGCTGGCGCGCGGCGATCAAGACTGATTCCTCCGAGCGCTCCGATGCGCTGGACACCTTGCTCTGGACCTATGACGACCAGAGTTTCCTGCCGCATGCGCAACTGGGCGATGGCGATGCGCACGCCCAGCCGGTGCTGATCACGGTTGAAGAGGGCAATCCCAATTCCGCCCAGATCTTTTTCTACGTGGGCGGCGCCCAGCCGGCCGACTGGCGGGCGTTGAGCGATCTTGCCCGTATCGTGCTTGTGTTCGACGGTCGTGACGCTGATTCGCTGGCCGGGGCGCGGAGCGCCTGGAAAGCGGCTCTGGCCGCGGGGCATGAGGTGACCTACTGGAAGGAAAGCCCTTCCGGGAAATTCGAGAAACAGAACTAATGCTCGGTAGCATTTTCAATGTCTGGACGATCGGCAGCCTGCTCATCAGCCTGGCTGTCGCCTATCACGCCATCCGCAACGGCAAGTCGCCGATGTGGCTGGTGGGCCTGGCGCTGGGCTCGTTTCTGTATCCGCCCCTGGGCACAATCGTCATATGGCTGGCCTATCTCGTCTTCGCCGTCATCCCGGACATGCTGCGCTCAGCGCCGGCGCGCCGGCTGGCCGACAATGTCGTGAATGTCGCGGACCCGGGCCGCAGCTATCGCGAAAAGCTGCGTCAGGTCGAGCAGGTGGGCTCCGTCGATTCCAAGCGCGCCCTGGCCGAGGAATGCCTGCGCATGGGCCGCTTCACCGATGCGGTGGAATTGTATGAAAGCGCCATGCAGGGGCCGCTGGGCGGTTCCGACCCGACGCTGATGAAGGGTCTTGCCCGCGCCAAGATGCTGTCCGGCGATGGCGCGGCGGCGGAAGCTCTGTTTGTGCAGGTCAAGGAGAACGATCCGGCCGCTTATGATTCCGAGGCGGAGCTGGACCATGCCCGCGCGCTGGAAACCCAGGGCAAGAATGACGAAGCGGTGGCCCAGTATGAGAAAGTGGTCAGCCGCTATCCCGGCGAGGAAGCGCGTGCCCGTTTCGCGCTGCTGCTGGAAAGCCTGGGACAGGAACAGCGTGCCCAGGCCCTGTTCAAGGAAATCCTCAAATCGGTGCAGGGCGCGCCGAGCTATTACCGCTCGCGGCAGCGCGAATGGACTTCGATAGCTAAGTCTCACGCCAAGTAGGCGTCACGATTTGCGCGGAGCGACGGCGAAACAAGCCGCGCCAATTGCGGTGCCGACGCCCAGGCCGATTAGGCCAGCGGATGAAGAATGAAAGCCCATTTCCAGTCCGGCGCGTAAATTGGGCGCAACAAAGCCGCCCAGATTGCCGATGGAGTTGATCAGGGCGATGCCGCCTGCCGCGGCCGCGCCGCCCAAAATGCCGGTCGGCAAGGTCCAGAACAGCGCCGGCGAGACGATAAGGCCAGCCGCAGCGACACACAGCGCGATCAGCGCCACCAGCGGCGAGGCCGTCAGCGCCGAAACTGCCAGCGCGGCACCGGAGACGAGCGTGACCAGAGCTCCGATGCCGCGGGAATTCCCATGGCGGTCGCACCAGGGCGGAATCAGAGTCACGGCGATCAGGGCGCAGATCCAGGGCAGGGCGGTCACCAATCCCACTTCCAGGCCGATACTGGCGCCCAGCAAGCGCGCCACCTGCGCGGGCAGATAGAAAGTCAGGCCGTAAAAGCCCATCTCGATCAGGAAATAGACCAGCGCCAGAAACAGCACACGCGGATCGCGCAAGGTGCGCAGCACGCTCGGATGCTCGCGTACGCCTTCGTCCGCGGCCAGCGCCTGACCCAGCACCGCCTTTTCATCCGCATTGAGCCAGGGCGCCTGTTGCGGGCTGTCCTTCAACAGGAACAGCACCGCGATGCCGCCCAGCGACGCCAGCAATCCTTCGACGATGAACATCACCTGCCAGCCATGCAGACCGAACGCATCGCGACCCACCAGAAAGCCCGACAGCGGGCCGCCGAAGGTCAAAGCCAGCGGCGCGCCGTAATAGAAAATGCCGACCGAACGGGCGCGCGCCGAGGTGGGATACCAGCGGGTCAGGTAATAGATCACGCCGGGAAAGAAGCCGGCTTCGGTGATGCCCAAAAGAAAGCGCACGCCATAGAAAGCTTCAGGGCTGTGCACGAACGCGTTGGCGGCGGAGACCAGACCCCAGGTGACCATGATGCGGGCCATCCAGACCCGCGCGCCGATCCGGTGCAGGATCAGATTGGACGGCACCTCCAAGAGCGCATAACCGACAAAGAAGAGGCCGGCGCCAAAGGCGAACGCCGCTTCGCCGATGCCGGCATTGGCGGCAAGTCCGGTCTTGGCGAAGCCGACATTGGCCCGGTCCAGGAAGGCCAGCACATACATCATCAGAAGGGTCGGCATCAGCCGCCGGTGCAGCTTTGGAATGATGTTCGAAAGCTGCGCCCCCATGATGTCCCCCGTCAGTCGCGGTCGTCTTCTTCTGTTGTCTTTTTGGGCCGCGCCATCTTGGCCAGCAGCGCGGTCTCGCGATGCCAGCGCTTCAGGGGCCGCGCCGGATAGCCGCCGACGCGCTCGCCTTCGGCGATGTCGCGGGTCACGCCCGAGCGCGCCGCCAGCCGCGCGCCGGCGCCGATGGTGAGATGATCGCTGATGCCGACCTGGCCGCCGATCAGCACCATGGGACCGACCGTGGTCGAGCCGCCGATGCCGACCTGCGCCACCACCAGGCTGTGATGGCCGATGCGGACATTGTGGCCGACATGGATCAGGCTGTCGAAGCGCACGCCGCGCTCGATATGGGTGTCGCCGATGGCGCCGCGGTCCACCGTGCAGTTGGAGCCGAACTCCACGTCATCCTCGATGACGACGCGGCCGAGCTGCGGCACGCGCAGCAGCCCTTCCAGGCTGGGCACAAAGGAAAAGCCCTGATTGCCGATGGAATTGTTGGGGCCCATCACCACCCGCTTGCCCAGGATGGCATGGGTGATGACGCAATTGGGGCCGATGCGGCTGCCGTCGCCGATCTCGACCCCGCGCCCGATCACCGCATTGTTGCCGATGCGGACATTGGCGCCGATCCTTGCGCCCGGTCCGATCTCGCCGCCGGGGCCGATCTCGGTGCCTTCGCCGATGCTGGCGGTGGGATGAACCGGCTGGGCGGCGCGGACGCCGGCCTGGAGTTTTTCGGGCGGATAGAAGATGTGCCCCACCTGCGCGAAGGCCAGGCGCGGATTGGGCGCCACCAGCAGGGTCACGCCATGGGGCAGGGTCGCCAGTTTTTCATTGGTGATGACCACGCTGGCCTTGGTGACGGCGAAAGCATTGGCATATTTGGCGTCGCTGAACAGCGAAACGTCGCCGGGTTCGGCGCTTTCCAGCGAGGCGACATCGCGCAGGGACAGGTCGCCTGGACCGCCCTTCTGCACTTCCGCGCCGATGCGCGCGGCGATATCGGCCAGGGTGAAGGGCCCGGCCCGTTCGTAGAACCTGTCATCGGTCATGGGGTGGGACCCTAGAATATGGCCGGGGCGGCTGGCAAACAGCCGCCGTCAGGCATTGGCGCTTTCGTAAGCTTCGGTGGCGGCCAGCCAGCTTTTCTCCGCCGCTTCCAGTTTGCGCGCCGCGTCGGCGCGCTTTTTCGAGACCGAGGTGGCCTTGGCTGGGTCCTTGCTGAACAACAATGGGTCGGACAGGGTCTTGTCCAATTTCGCCAGTTCGGCGGTCAAAGTGGCGATCTGGGATTCCGCGGCTGTCACCTTGTCCTTCAACGGTTTGAGCTGGGCGCGCTTCTCGGCATTGCTGCGGCGGGCGTCTTCCTTGCTGGCTTTTGCTTCGGGTTCGTTGCGAGCCGCATTTCTTTGCGTCGGCGTGTTGTCGCCGGTGAGCAGATAGCGCCTGTAATCGTCCAGATCGCCTTCGAACGGCGTGACCTTGCCGTCAGCGACCAGCAGCAAGCGTTCGGCAGTGGCCTCGATCAGGCGGCGGTCATGGCTGACCAGGATCACCGCGCCGTCGAAATCGTTCAGCGCCGTCAGCAGTTCGTTGCGCGCGTCGATGTCCAGATGGTTGGTGGGCTCGTCCAGAATAAGCAGGTTCGGCTTGTCCAGAGTCGCCAGCGCCAGCATCAGCCGCGCCCGCTCGCCGCCGGACAATTGTCCCACCAAAGTCTGCTGCTTGTCCTGGGAAAAACCGAAGCCGCCCAACTGATTGCGGACCTGCTCCACCGTCAGCTTGGGGCGCAACCGCTGCAGGGTCAGGATCGGTGTCACTGAAGTGTCCAGTTCCTCGGCCTGATGCTGGGCGAAGTAACCGACCACCAGTTTGCGCGCCGGCGTGAACTCGCCCGCCATGGCCTGAAGTTTGCCGGCCAGCAGCTTGGCCATGGTGGACTTGCCGTTGCCGTTCTTGCCGAGCAGCGCCACGCGATCTTCCGGATCGAAACGGAAGGACATGCCCGTCAGGATCGGCTTGCCCGGTTCATAGCCGACACTGGCGCGATCCATGGTGACCAGTGGGGGCGAGGCAGGTGTGGCTTCGGGAATATGAATGGGCGCTACATGCTCATCCGGCGGCACTTCGACCAGCGCCATCTTGGACAGCATCTTCATGCGGCTCTGCGCCTGGCGCGCCTTGGAGGCCTTGGCCTTGAAGCGGTCGACAAAGGCCTGCATGTGGGCACGCGCCGCTTCCTGCTTTTTGGCGAAGGCCAGGTCGTTGGCGCGGGCCGCAGCACGCGTTTCGACAAACGTGTCGTAGCCGCCGGTGTAGAGCTTCAGCTTGCCGCGCTCCAGATGCAGGATGAATTCGCAGGCGGTGTTGAGCAGATCGCGGTCATGGCTGACGATCAGGATGGTGCCGCGATATTTCTGGATGAAATTCTCCAGCCACAAGACGCCTTCCAGGTCGAGATAGTTGGTGGGCTCGTCCAGCAGCAGCAGATCGGGGGCCGAGAACAGCACTGCGGCCAGCGCCACGCGCATGCGCCAGCCGCCCGAAAATTCGCGGCAGGGCCTCAGCTGGTCTTCGGCTGAAAATCCCAGTCCGGCCAGAATTTCCGCGGCGCGGGCCGGCGCGGTGTAGGCGTCGATAGCATCCAGCCGGTGATAGATTTCGCCCAGGCGATGGCCATCGGTTTCGTGTTCGGCGTCCGCCAGAAGTTTCAGCCGTTCCGGATCGGCTTCCAGCACGGTGTCGAGCAGGCTGGTGTCCGTGCCGGGCGCTTCCTGCGCCACTGAGCCCACGCGCCAGGCCGAGGGCCAGCTCACTTCGCCGTCATCGGCATGAAGCTGGCCCAGAATGACCTTGAACAGGGTGGATTTGCCCGCACCATTACGGCCCACCAGGCCGGTGCGGCGGCCGGCAGGCAGGTTGGCGGTCGCCCCTTTCAGGATTTCCCGGCCCGCGATCCGGACCGTTACATTGTCAATTGCCAGCATTTGGGGGGCCTTATAACGGCGCTTGTGCGGCGCGCAAACCCATTGCATAACCCCGCCGCCTTTAACTTTCTGGAGTTCTCATGGCCGTCGAGCGCACCCTTTCCATCATCAAGCCGGACGCGACGCGCCGGAATCTGACCGGCAAAATCGTCGCCAAGTTCGAGGACGCCGGCCTTCGCGTGATCGCCAGCCGCCGCATTCGCCTGTCGCGCGCCGATGCCGAAGCCTTTTACGGGGTTCACCGCGAGCGCCCCTTCTTTCCCAGCCTGGTCGAATTCATGATCTCGGGTCCGGTCGTGGTGCAAGTGCTGGAAGGCGAGAGCGCCATCGCCAAGAACCGCGAAGTGATGGGCGCCACCAATCCGGCCAATGCCGCGCCCGGCACCATCCGCAAGGAGTTCGCCGAGTCGATCGAGGCCAATTCGGTGCATGGCTCCGACGCCCCCGAAACCGCCGCCAACGAGATTCGTTTTTTCTTCCGAGATCTCGACATAGTCGGTTAACCCTTTTCGTCATGGCCCGCTTCATGCGGGCCATCCATAACCCCGTTTCACCCGGCTTGAACTATCGCGATCTAAGTCGCGATAGTTCGCCGATGCGGTCAGAACGCACCTATTACGTCTATATCCTCGCCAGCGGTCCAAGTGGCACGCTGTATACCGGCATGACCAATGATTTGGCGCGCCGCGTTTATGAGCACCGCGAGGGCTTGGTCGAAGGTTTTACCAAGCGTTATGGCGTGAAGCGCCTCGTTTATTTCGAAATATTTGCGACTGCTGCCGACGCGATCCGGCGCGAAAACCGGATCAAGAAGTATCCGCGTGCCTGGAAGCTAAATTTGATCGCGCAAATGAATCCCGAATGGTGCGATCTTGCAGAAACACTCAACGGGTGAGACCGTATGGATGGCCCGGACAGGCCGGGCCATGACGAGTTGAGGTTATCGTGCAGGGCAAGACCGTTATCATCACCGGCGCGACATCCGGCATCGGAGAAGTCGCCGCTGTCCGCCTGGCCGAGCAGGGCGCCCGCATCGTCTTCACCGCCCGTGACAGCAAGCGCGCCGACGTCACCATGGCGAAACTGCGCCAAGCCAATGCGAGCGTGGGCCATGCGGTGCATGTGGGCGATCTTTCCACCCTGGCAGAAATGAAGCGGGTGGGCGCGGAACTGGCGCGCGAGCCCCAGATCGACGTGCTGGTGAACAATGCCGGCGCCATGTTCAACAAAAGGCTCGAGACGGCGGACGGGCTGGAGATGACCTTCGCCCTCAACCACATGGCCTATTTCGTCATCACAGAGTTGCTGCGGCCCAGGCTGAAGCCGGGCGCGCGCATCGTCACCACCGCCTCCAATGCCCATCGCGGCGCCAAGCTGGATTTCGACGATCTGCAGTCGCGCAAATGGTATGCGGGCTTTCCCGTCTATTCCAAATCCAAGCTTTGCAACATCCTGTTCAATCGCGCGCTGGCCCGCCGTTTGAAGGGCAGCGGCGTTACCGCCAATGCGCTGCACCCCGGCTTTGTCGCAACCCGCTTCGGCGACAATTCGGGCGGTCTGATGCGCACGGTGTTCAAGGTGGCCAAGCCCATCGGCGCCATCTCCCCGGAAGAGGGGGCCAGGACCATCACCTATCTTGCATCCGCGCCCGAAGTCGCCGATATCAGCGGCGAGTATTTTTATGAATGCAAAATCGCCACGCCCAGCCCCGAGGCCCGCAATGACGAGGACGCGGAAAGGCTGTGGGAAATGTCGGAAGGCATAGCAGCGCTTTGATGCGGGTCGCGGAGCGGATTTTCCAGATCACCGTGTTCGTGGTCGCAGGCTTCATGGCCTGGGGCGGCGGCTTCTTCTGGCGCGATCTGCTGGATGGCAGTGTTACCCGCACCAACACCTACACCCTGTACCGCACCATGCCGCCGCCGCCCGTCGGTCCGCGCTTCTGTCCGCTGGTGGATACTGGCAAATATGGTCTGGTCGGGCCGTGCAATTTTGAGCCGCCCTTTGTCTGGTGGCTGGAACGGCGGGCTAAAGCCTGAGCGCCCGATCTTTCTCCAGCCTGACTTTGCCACTGGCCAGGAGCTTCAGGGCGTCGGGATAGAGCTTGTGTTCCGCGGCCAATATGCGGCCGGACAGGGTTTCGACCGTGTCATCTTCATGGACCGGCACCCTGGTCTGGGCGATCACAGGACCCGCATCCAGTTCCGGCACCACGAAATGCACACTGGCGCCGCTTTCGCTTTCGCCGGCCGCGATCACCCGCTCATGCACCTTGGTGCCGCGATAAGCCGGCAGCAGCGAGGGATGGATATTGATCAAGCGGCCTTCCCAGCCGCGCACGAAGCCGTCCGACAGGATGCGCATGAAGCCGGCCAGCACCACCAACTCGGCGCCCGCGGCGCGCAGGGCCGCATCCAGTTCGGCATCGAAGGCTTCCCGGCTCTTGCCGCCATGGGGAACAATCTCTGTGGCGATACCGGCCGCGCGCGCTTTCTCCAGGCCTCCGGCGCCCTCGACATTGGAAATCACCAGAATGATTTTGTAACTGGCATCCTGCGCCGCGATCAGCGCGCCCAGATTGCTGCCGCGCCCGGAAATCAGGACCGCCACGCGTTTCAAAGCTTGAGGGCCCCGCGATAGACCACCTTGGCCTCGCCGCTACCCCGGATCAGGCGGCCGATGCGCGAAGCCTGGCCGCCGGCTTCCTGGAAGGCGTCGATCACATGGCCGGCATGTTTTTCATCCGCCACCGCCACCAGGCCGATGCCACAATTGAAGGTGCGCAGCATTTCGCTTTCCGCAATGCCTGCTTCCTTGGCCAGCCATTTGAAGACCGGCAGCACGGCGATCGTGTCCAGGTCCACCTGCGCATCCAACCCGTCGGGCAGGCATCTCGGCAGATTGTCAGTGATGCCGCCGCCGGTGATATGGGCTAGGCCCTTCACGCCGCCGGTATGCATCGCCTCGAGCGCCGAGCGCACATAAAGCCGCGTCGGCGTCAGTAGCGCGTCGCCCAGACTCCTGCCGGGCGCAAAAGGACAGGGCGCGTCCAGCGAAAGCCCCGACTTCTCCACCACCTTGCGCACCAGGGAAAAACCATTGGAATGCACGCCGGAGGATGCGATCCCGATCACCACATCGCCTTCACGCATAGCGCCGGTCTTGGGCAGAATGGCGGCGCGCTCCACCGCGCCCACGGCAAAGCCGGCGAGGTCGAAATCGCCCCTTGCATAGACACCAGGCATCTCCGCGGTCTCCCCGCCGATCAGGGCGCAGCCCGATTCCTTGCAGGCGCGCGCGATGCCTTCCACCACCACCGCCGCTATGTCCACGTCCAGTTTGCCGGTGGCGTAATAGTCCAGAAAGAACAGCGGCTCGGCGCCCTGCACGACAATGTCGTTGACGCACATGGCGACCAGGTCTTGTCCAAGACCCCCGAAAAGCCCGGTATCGATGGCGAGTTTGAGCTTGGTGCCGACCCCGTCGGTTCCGGCCACCAGGATAGGGTCCTTGAAACCGGCCGCCTTGAGATCGAACAGGCCGCCAAAGCCGCCCAGATCGGCATCGGCGCCGCGGCGCCGGGTGGTGCGGGCGGCCGGGGCAATGCGCTCCACCAGCGCCTCACCGGCGTCGATATCCACGCCCGCATCTTTGTAAGTGAGGCCGTTTTCAGGATCAGGCATGGCCACCCTTTAAATAGCCCATGGCGGGGGCGCAAGCAGCGGGCCTGGCCCACGCACATATTCCGCAAAGGGTCGCAATTTTGTCAGATTTGCCACGGCGTTAGGTGCCTTCCGCCGCTGGGATGCGGTCGGTATAGTTGCGCCCCGTCCAAAAGGCCCCGCATGAGCTTTCGCACTATTCTCGCCTTCGTCCTGCTGCTTGTCTCCGTGGCCGCGCATCCCGCTTTGGCGCAGGAGAATGGGCTTTTCACCGTCTCGGGCGTCCATGTGGATGCCGGCGGCGCCTCCTCGACCGAGGCCCTGAATACCGCCATCGCCCAAGGCCGTTCCAAGGCCTTCCAGATTGTCTATCGGCGTCTGACCCGCCAGGCGGACTGGCCCCGCCAGCCCGTGGTGGATGGGGCGGCGCTGCTGCGTCTTGCCCGCGGCTATTCCATCGCCAATGAACGGCGCTCGACGACGCGCTATGTCGCCGACGTCACCTATATCTTCAACCCGGAGGCGGTGGCGCGCCTGTTGCGCGCCTCCCAGATCGCCTTCTCCCAGACCCAGGCGCGGCGCATTCTGGTAATCCCCATGTCGCCGGGCGTTGGCCAGGGCCCATGGGCCAGCGCATTGGGCTCTCCGGCCCTGCGCGACAGCCAGGTGCCTTTCACCGTGCTGGCGGCGGAAGATGACGCAGGCTTGTCAGGTCTGAACTTCGATGCCGCCGGCTGGAATGAGGTGGCCGCGGTGGCGGCCAAGAATCACGTGGCCGAAGTGGGGCTGGTCCAGGCCATCTATGCTGGCGGCAAGATGACCGTGAACATCCGCCGCCTGGCGGCAAACGAACAGACCGCCAAGACCCAGGTCGAAGTGCCCATGACCGGCACCGTTGGCACCACCTATCCTGTGGCGGCCCAGGCCGCGGTGCGGGCCATGGAGGATTTGTGGAAGGCGCGTACCGCCATTGATTTCAGCCAGCGCGGCCATCTGACCGTGGATGTGCGCATCACCGATCTGGGGCAATGGGGCGAGATCCAGACCCAGTTGGCTGGCCTCGGCAATGTGAGCGGCGCGACCGTGACGGCGATGACCACCGGCTATGCCCGCATGAATCTGACCTACCAGGGAAGCCTGGAACAATTGCGTGAGGCGATGGGCGGCGCGGGGCTTTCCCTCAGCAATCGCAGCGGCCAGTGGATGCTGGCGCGAGCCGGGCAATAGCGGATGGTGCGGCATCTGCCGAACCTGCTTTCGGCGATGCGCCTGCTGGCGGCGCCCTTGGCCGCCTGGCTGATCCTGTCCGGCCATGACACCGCTTCGCTGCTGGTCTTCGCCGCGGCCGGTCTCAGCGACGGGCTGGACGGCTTCATTGCCCGGCGCTGGGGCGTGACGTCGAACTTCGGCGCCTGGCTTGATCCCGCGGCCGACAAGCTGCTCATGCTGTTCTGCTTCACCGCGCTCTATGCCGTGAATGCCGCGCCGTTCTGGCTGGTGGCGCTGGCAATCGGGCGCGATCTGGTGTTCGCCCTGGCCTGGGGGCTGATCAAGCTGCTGGGGCTTGGGCTGGCGACACCCACGCTGTTTGTCGGCAAGGTTTCGACCGGTGTGCAGGTGATCTATATTCTGACTTTGCTGCTGCTTCTGGCGCTGAATCTGGATGCGCCGCGTCTGAGCCTGGCACTCGCTTTGGCCTGCGCCTTCTTCACTGTGCTGGCTGCTGTGGGTTATGCGGCGGTGATGCTGCGTCTGGTGGGAAGGCGTGTTCCCCAATGAGCCAATTCCCGTGACCCAGCTTGTCCTGCCGCTCGAGGTGCGCAGCGCTTCGGGCCGTGATGATTTCATCGTGGCGCCCGGCAACACCCAAGCGGTTGCGTTCCTGGATTCCTGGCCGGCCTGGCCCGCGCCCGCGGCGGCCCTCTTTGGCCCGCCCGCCAGCGGCAAGTCGCATCTGGCGGCGGTATGGGCTGAGAAAGCCGGCGCCCAAACCATCGCCGCCGCCGCGCTGCTCGAAAGCGTGCCCGATGGCGCGCTGGTTGTTGAAGACGTGCAGCCAGGGTTGGCGGAAGCCTCCCTATTCGCACTGCTGGAACGGGGCGCGCCGCTTCTGATCACGTCGCAAACCGCGCCTGCCGAATGGCAGGTGAGTTTGCCCGATCTGGTGTCGCGAGTTCGTGCGCTTCTGGCCTTTCCGCTATGGGCGCCGGATGACGCCCTGCTGATGGGGCTGGCGGTGAAACTGTTCGCCGACCGCCAGCTCCAGGTTCCGGAGAATGTCGTGCTCCACATGGTGCGCAGCCTGGAGCGGTCACCGGCGGCGGTGCGCGATTTCGTGATCCGAGCCGATGCCGCCGCCCTGGCTCAGCAACGGCCGATAAATTTGAGCCTTATCAAGGATTTGCTGGCCGGCCCGGATCTGTTCGGGGCGCTTTGACACTTCTATGTCATTACAATTTCACGGTTTTTGGCTAGGGTTCGGCCCAAGGAAAAATCATGTCTACCCCCAGCCAAAACCCGTCCCTTGCCGTGGCCAATGAGGATTCCGCCGAGACCCAGACCGTCTCCACGGAAGAAGTGGTCTCCCTGGAGCACCAGGGCAACAATCTCGCCTTCGATCCGGCCTCGCCGGCGCGCTTCATCAACCGCGAGCTTTCCTGGCTGGCCTTCAACCGCCGGGTGATCGAGGAGGCGCAGAACCGCCGCCATCCTTTGTTCGAGCGGGTGCGGTTTCTGTCCATCTCCGCCTCCAACCTGGACGAGTTCTACATGGTCCGGGTGGCGGGTCTGATGGGCATGGTGCGCGCCGGCGTCACCACCGCCAGCTCCGACGGCCTGACACCCGCCGAACAGCTTGCCCAGGTGAATGAAACAGCGCGCGGCCTGATCTCGGAGCAGCAGGGCATCTGGACCACCTTGCATGCCGAGCTGCGCGCCGAAGGCGTGAGCGTGGTGACGGGCGACGAACTCAAATCCGGCGACCGCGAATATCTGAACCAGCAATTCGTGGAACAGATTTTCCCGGTGCTGACGCCGCTGGCCATCGATCCGGCGCATCCCTTTCCCTTCATTCCCAATCTGGGCTTCACCATCGCGGTCCAGCTCACCAACAAGCGCGACCGCAAGGATTTCTCGGCGTTGATTCCGGTGCCGCCGCAGCTCAAGCGCTTCATCCGCCTGCCCGACACCAATCCGCGCGAGGCGCGCTTCATTCCGCTGGAGCATGTCATCGCGCTTTATTTCGACCGGCTGTTTCCTGGCCATGGCGTTTCAGGCTGGGGCATGTTCCGCCTGCTGCGCGACAGCGACGTGGAAGTCGAGGAAGAGGCCGAAGATCTGGTGCTGCTGTTCGAGAGCCTGCTCAAGCGCCGGCGCCGCGGCAGCGTGATCCATGTCAAATGCAGCGCCTCCATGCCCGAGGCGCTGCGCCAGTTCATCGCCGAGCATCTGGATATTGATGATTCCGACCTGGTGATCATCGAGAATCTGATGGGCCTGTCGGATCTTTCCAAGCTGATCCTTCCGGAGCGCTCCGATCTGGTGTTCAAGCCCTATATTCCCCGCTTCCCTGAACGCATCCGCGATCATGGCGGCGACTGTTTTGCCGCCATCCGGGAAAAGGATCTGATCGTCCATCATCCCTTCGAAAGCTTCGACACGGTGGTGCAGTTCATCCGCCAGGCCGCGGCCGATCCGGACGTGGTGGCGATCAAGCAGACGCTTTATCGCACCTCATCGGACAGCCCGATCGTCTCGGCTTTGATCGAGGCGGCGGAGGCCGGCAAATCGGTCACCGCCCTGGTGGAGCTGAAGGCCCGCTTCGACGAGGCGGCCAACATCAAATGGGCGCGCGACCTGGAGCGGGCAGGGGTGCAGGTGGTCTATGGCTTCATCGCCCTCAAGACCCACGCCAAGATCAGTCTGGTGGTGCGCCGGGAAGGTGGCCATCTGGCCACCTATTGTCATTTCGGCACCGGCAATTATCATCCCAACACCGCCAAGATTTATACCGACCTGTCGCTGTTCAGCGCCGATCCGGCGCTGGGGCGCGACGCCGCTCAGCTCTTCAACTACATCACCGGCTATGCCGAACCGGTGGCGCTGGAGCGGCTGGCCATGTCGCCGCTTACCCTGCGCGGACGGCTGATCGAGAATATCCAGCAGGAAATCATGCATGCCCGCGCCGGCCGGCCGGGGCGCATCTGGGTCAAGCTGAATTCGCTGGTTGATCCGGCGATGATTGACGGGCTCTATCGCGCCAGCCAGGCGGGCGTGAAGATCGAGCTGATCGTGCGTGGCATTTGCTGTCTCAGGCCGGGCGTTCCCGGCCTCTCCGAGAATATCCGGGTCAAATCCATCGTCGGCCGCTTCCTGGAACATGGCCGCATCATCTGCTTCGGCAATGGCCATGAACTGCCGCACCGCAGCGCCAAGGTTTACATCTCGTCCGCCGACTGGATGCCCCGGAACCTGGACCGGCGGGTGGAGACCCTGGTTCCTGTCGAAAATCCGACGGTGCATCAGCAGGTCCTGGACCAGATCATGGTGGCGCAGCTGAAAGATCAGGCGCAAAGCTGGTACATGCAGGCCGACGGCCGGTATGTCCGCGATTCGCATTCCGAGGACGCCGATGCGTTCTCCGCCCACACCTATTTCATGACCAACCCGTCGCTTTCAGGCCGCGGGCGTGCGCTCAAGATGCAAAATCCCGCGCCCCGCAAGGGTTAGTGTTCGATTCTGAAACCAAACGACGCTGGCGAGCAACTTCCCGGTGTCCTTCGCTCCCGAAATTCGCTAAGAGCCCGGTGTGGAGATAACGCGAATTTTGGATTCGGGACGCTAGCGCCCATGCCCGTTGCCGACCTTCCCAACGTCTCGCAGGCCAAGGGCCTGGGGACTGCTCCCTTGAGGGCGCGCGGGCCGATCGCGATTGTCGATATCGGCTCCAACTCGGTGCGTCTGGTGATCTATGAGGCCCAGACCCGCGTCGCCGCCACCTTGCAGAATGAAAAATCCATCTGCGCCATCGGCCGGGACATGGTCACGACCGGCCGGCTGCACGCCGAAGGCTGCGCCGCGGCGCTGGAGGCGCTGTCGCGCTTTCGCATGATGGCCGATGGGCTGAAGGTGGAGCATCGCGAGGCGGTGGCGACCGCCGCGGCCCGCGACGCCAGCAACGGCGCCGAATTCATTGGCCGTGCCGAACGCGCCTGGGGCGGGCCTATCCGGGTTCTGGCGGGCGAAGACGAGGCGCGCATCGCAGCCGAGGGCGTGGTGGCCGGCATTCCCGATGCCGACGGCCTGGTGGCCGATCTGGGCGGCGGCTCGCTCGATATGGTGTCGGTGAAGGCGGGCAAGACCGGCGCTGCCTTCACCTTGCCCTTCGGCCCCTTGCGGCTGATGGACCAGTCCAAGGGCGATGCCGACAAGGCGCGCGACATCGTGGACAAGGGGCTGAAGAACCTGCCCGATATTTCGGCCGCTGCGCTTTATGCGGTGGGCGGCATCTGGCGCAGCTTCGCGCGGGTGGACATGGAGGATCAGAATTATCCGCTCCATGTCCTGCAGCACTACACCATCCCGCGCGGACGGGCGCTCAGGCTGTGCCGTCTGCTTGCGGGCCTGTCGCGCGACAGCGTGCGCAAGATCAAGGTCGTGTCCAAGCGGCGCGCCGAAAGTCTTCCTTACGGTGCGGTGGTGCTGGAGCGGCTGCTGGAGGCCAGCGACATCAAGGAAGTGGTGATCTCCGCCTTCGGACTGCGCGAAGGGCTTCTCTATGCCCGCCTTCCGGCCGAAGAGCGCGCCAAGGATCCGCTGGTGGAATTTTGCCGCGCCGCCAATGCACGCGAAGCGCGGGTGCCGGTGCATGCCCATGAGATGCTGGGTTGGACCGCGCCCTTGTTCGAGAACGACAATGTCGAGATGGCGCGCATCCGCGAGGCCTCCGCCTTCTTTTCGGATGTGGCCTGGCGCCGCCATCCCGATGACCGCGCGATCGGCGCGCTTGGCCAGGTGCTGACCGCGCCTTTCGCCGGCGCCAGCCACCGGGCCCGCGCCCTGATCGCGGCCAGCCTCTTTCATCGCTATTCGGGCGATGAGGATTTTCCGCAGGCCCTGGCGCTGTCCGGTCTGCTGGACAAGGAGGACGAAAAGCGCGCCTTGCTGCTGGGTCTGGCCTGGCGCTTCGCCTTTTCGCTGTCGGCCTCGGCGGCGGGCGAACTGGTCCATTACCGCCTGCGCCTGACCCCCTCCAAGGTGGTGCTGGAAGTGCCGGCACAGCGCGAAGCCATCGCCGGCGAGCCGGTGCAGAAGCGGCTTGGCGCTCTCGCGGACGCTTTGGGGCGTAAAGGCGAGATCTTAGTAGGATAGGGCGCAGCCCGCCCGCGGTGGAACCGGTGTGCAGCCCCGGAAATAACCCCTTTTTACAGCTGACCTTGCGCCTTGGGCCGGGGCGGGGTTTAAAGAGCCAAAGGACTGGTCCCGCGCGGGGCAGGCTGGCCCAAAAGCGCGGCTTTTCAAGAGTTTAGGAGAATGCCATGGGTAGTATGAGCTGGATTCACTGGTTGTTGCTGGCCGGCGTGGCCCTGATCCTGTTCGGCGGCCGGGGCAAGGTTTCCGACCTGATGGGCGACTTCGGCAAGGGCATCAACAGCTTCAAGAAGGGCCTGTCGGAGAAGCCGGAAGACCCCAAGGTCATCAACGCCGAAGACACCAACAAGGACAAGACCACCGTCTGACGTTTGGCGTCTGACGGCGGCGGCGCGCGCCTCATGTTCGATCTGTTCGCTTGGCAGCATATCGTCATCATGCTTGTGGTGGCGCTGGTCGTGGTTGGCCCCAAGGACCTGCCGCGCATGATGCACACGGCTGGCAAGTGGGCCGGCAAGGCCCGCAACATGGCCAACGAATTCCGCAAGAGCTTCGACGAAATGGCGCGCCAGGCCGAGCTGGATGAGCTGCGCAAGGAGATCGAAGAGCTCAAGAAGAACAATCCCGTCTCCGACATGGTGAACTCGGTCAGCGCGGTCAACGATGACCTCACCAAGCAGGTGGACAGCGCCATCGAAGGTGTCGGCCCGCCGCAGACCGTGACCGAGCCACCGGTGGAAGGCACGGCCGAACCGCGCGGCGGTGAATTCCAGGTGACGGATTCATCGGCCGTCACAGAGCCCGCCGCCCCGTCCGAAACGCCCGCCGTGCCGACAGGCACTGCATCATGACGGTCCTGCCGTGGTAGATCCCACCCCCGAAGACGAAGCCGCGCTGGAGGCGACCAAGGCGCCCCTGATGGAGCATCTGCTCGAACTCAGGCGCCGCTTGATTTGGGCGATTGCATCCTTCGCCCTTTGCTTTGCCGTCTGCTTTGCTTTCTCGACGGACATTCTGAAGTTTCTGGAAAGGCCGCTGGCCGCCGCCACCAATCATCTGATCTATACGGCGCTGCCGGAGATATTCTTCACCCAGATCAAGGTCGCCATGTTCGGCGGTGTCTGTTTGGGCTTTCCCATGATCGCGGCGCAGATCTGGATTTTCGTGGCGCCCGGCCTTTACCGGCATGAGAAGCGGGCCTTCCTGCCCTTTCTTTTGTGGACGCCCGTGCTGTTCGTGATGGGCGCGGCGTTCGTCTATTATGTGATGCTGCCTTTCACGGTGAAATTCTTCGGCAGCTATCAGGAGGTGGCCAAGGCCGGCACCTTGGGCATCGAATTACAGGCCAAGGTCAGCGACTGGCTCGACCTGGTGATGACCCTGATGATCGCCTTCGGCCTCACCTTTCAGCTTCCGGTGCTGCTGTCCTTGCTGGGCAAGGTGGGCATCGTCAGCAGCAAATCCCTCAAGGACATGCGCAAATTCGCCATCGTCGGCCTGTTCGCCGTGGCGGCGATCTTCACCCCGCCGGACGCGATTTCGATGCTGAGCCTGGCGGTGCCGCTGGTGCTGCTCTACGAAATCTCGATTATCTGCGTGGTGATGATTGAGAAGGGCCGCGCCAAGGAAGACGCGGCACGCGCCGCACAGGATCTGACGCCGACATAGGCGTCGGATGCGCTGCTTAAGCGGCCGCCACCTTCAGCGCCGGCACGACGCGGCCGGCGGGGAATTTCAGGATGATCGAAGTGCCGCGGCCGGGCGCGCTGTGAATCTCCAGCCGTCCGCCATGCACTTCCAGCATGGCCTTGGCCAGCGGCAGCCCCAGGCCGGTGCCGTTGCGTGTGGCGGTCATCTTGTTCTCGACCTGGCCGAAGGGCATCAGCGCCTTGGCGATTTCCACGTCCGTCATGCCGATGCCGGAATCTTGCACCGTGACGGCATAGCCGCCATCCACCAGCGGCGCGCCGCTGATCTCCACCGTGCCGCCGGACGGGGTGAACTTGATGGCGTTGCCGACCAGATTGATCAGGATCTGGCGCACCATCCGCTCCACTGCCAAGAGCCGCACATTGTCGGGCGGCAGTCTGGTCACCAAGCGAACGCCGAATTTTTCCGCCAGGCTGGCGCAGATGGACAATGAACCCTCCAGCGCCTGGCAAAGCGGGAATTCCTCGGCCGCGTCCACGCTCATCTTGCCGGCCTCGATCTTGGAAAGGTCGAGGATGTCGTTGATGATGCCCAGCAGATAGCGCCCGCTGGAATGGATGTCGCCGGCATAGGCCAGATAGCGCGCATTCTGCACCGGCCCCAGATGCTCGTCCTTCATCACTTCGGAAAAGCCCATGATGGCGTTCAGCGGCGTGCGCAGCTCATGGCTCATATTGGCGAGGAAGGCGGACTTGGCGCGGTTGGCGTTCTCGGCCTGCTCCACCGAGATGGCCAGCCGGCGCGACATTTCCCGCATATCGGTCCGGGAATTTTTCAGCTGGGCGATCACGTCGCGGGCGTAGAAGATGATGGGCGCGGAGACCAGCGCGACCTCGAAGACGATGTTGAACACGGCGATGGGCTGGACCGGCAGACCTTCGACGGTGCGCACCAGAAAATGCAACACCGCAACGGCGGTGACGGTCATGGCGGTCAGGGCAGTGGTGGAGCCGATGCGCCCCAGCCGGGACAGACGGCTATCCAGGCGGTCCAGCGCATGGCGGATATGGTCCCCCATGCCGATCGTCGAATGCCGGTTGTACACCAGACCCTCCCCTTATCCGGGGCCGAGGATGCCATGAGCGGGTTGCGGTGTGGTTTCGCGGTCCGGGGGATTTGACGGCGCGATTTTAAGGACTTGTTAAGCTCCAGAGGGCGGAAAGCTTAGCTTTTGACGCAAGGCGCGCCGCCGTGGCAAACCTCCGCCTCGCGGGCGGCTTTACTCTGCTTTTGCCTGTATCCGGGGACGTAAACATGCACGACATCAAGGCCATTCGCGAAGCGCCGGAAATATTCGCGCGTGGGTTGCAGCGCCGCGGTTTGGCGGATGCACAGGCCGTCACGGCGGATTTGCTGGCCAAGGACAAGGCGCTGCGGGACCTTCTGGTGCGGCTGCAGAACAGCCAGGCCCGGCGCAACGAAGCTTCCAAGCTGATCGGCCAGGCCAAGGCGAAAAAGGACGAAACCCAGGCCGCCGCCCTGATGGCGGAAGTGGCGGGTTTGAAGGATTCCATCCAGCAGGGCGAGGCCGAACAGCGCGAACTGGAAAAGGCGCTGCGCGATGCCCTGGCGGTAATTCCCAATCTTCCGGCTGACGACGTGCCCGATGGCGCGGACGAAGGCGGCAATGTGCCAGTGCCAAGCCGCGCCTTCGGCAAGCCGCCAGAGATCAACAATGCCAAACAGCATTTCGAGATCGGCGAAGCGCTGGGGCAGATGGATTTCGAGCGCGCCGCCAAGGTGTCGGGTGCACGCTTCGTCTATTTGAAGGCGGACCTGGCGCGGTTGGAGCGGGCGCTGGCCAATTTCATGCTGGACGTTCACACCCAGCAGTTCGGCTATACCGAGGTCAATCCGCCGGTGCTGGTGCGTGACAACGCAATGTTTGGCACGGGGCAGTTGCCCAAGTTTCAGGACGACCTGTTCCGCACCGCCGGCGAAGATCCTTTCTGGCTGATTCCGACTGCGGAAGTGTCTCTCACCAACTACGTGAATGATGAAATCCTGACCGAAGCCGAGCTGCCGCTGCGTTTCACCGCCTTCACGCCCTGCTTCCGCGCCGAGGCCGGTGCGGCCGGCCGCGACACGCGCGGCATGATCCGCATGCATCAATTCTCCAAGGTGGAGCTGGTCTCGATCACGGCGCCGGAGCACTCGAACGCCGAGCATGAGCGCATGACCGATGCGGCGCAGGAAATCCTGAAGAAGCTGGAGCTGGCGCACCGGGTGATGATGCTCTGCACCGGCGACATGGGCTTTGGCGCGCAAAAAACCTATGACATCGAGGTCTGGCTGCCGGGGCAAAATGCCTTCCGCGAAATCTCCTCCTGTTCCAACTGCGGTGAATTCCAGGCGCGGCGCATGAACACGCGCTATCGCAATGCCGAGGGCAAGGTGAAGGGCCCGGTGCATACCTTGAACGGCTCAGGCCTGGCGGTGGGCCGCACCCTGGTGGCGATTCTGGAGAATTACCAGCAGCCGGACGGCAGCGTGGCGATTCCGGCGGCGCTGCAGCCCTACATGAGCGGCAAGACCAAGATCGGCTAATTGTCACCTTGTAGCTGAGCGAGCCGTGGTTTAAGCCCCGCGCCATGCGCATCCTGGTCACCAATGACGACGGCATCCATTCGCCCGGCCTGTCGGTCGCGGAAAAAATCGCACGCAGCCTCAGCGACGATGTCTGGGTGGTGGCGCCGGAGAATGAACAGTCCGGTGCATCGCATTCGTTGACCCTGGCCTCGCCCTTGCGCCTGCGCCAGATCGAAGACAAGCGCTTTGCCGTCAGCGGCACGCCCACCGATTGCGTGATGATGGCCTGCCTCCACATCCTGAAAGCTGAGCCGCCCGCGCTGGTCCTGTCTGGTGTCAACTGGGGTTCCAATCTCGCCGACGACGTCACCTATTCGGGCACCATCGCCGGGGCCATGGAAGGCTGCGCGCTCAATATTCCCTCCATCGCTCTGTCGCAGTGCTACGAGGAAGGCGAACGTCATGCGATCGACTGGTCCGCCGGCGAAGCGCATGGCCCGGCGACGGTGGCGGCGCTGGTGAAAGCAGGCTGGCCGCTTGGCACGCTGATCAATGTCAATTTTCCAGCCTGTGCTGCCGACGCGGTCAAAGGCGTGAAAGTGGTGCCGCAGGGCAAGTACGATCTCTCTTCCACCGAGATCGAGGAGCGCGTGGATGCGCGCCAGCGCGCCTACTACTGGATCGGTCTTCGCCGCCGCAAAGCCGTGCCGCCGCCGGAGAGCGATCTGGGCGCGGTCTATGACGATTTCATCGCGGTGACGCCCCTGCATCTCAACCTGACGGAAGAGACAGCGCTGAAGGCCCTGCGCCTGGAACTCAGCAAGGCCTAAACCATGGAACTTCCTGGTTTAATAGAGTTAAACCCTTCTCAACCTTTGGAAGGGATGATCCCGTTTCGAGACAGTGCAAAAGGCACTCCCATGGATCAGAAGATCTTTGCCGCGCTCGCCCTTGCTGTGGCGGTTGCCGGCTGCATGCCGGACAGCCCGCGCACCGCGCTGGATTGGGGTGTGAACACCACCAGACCCCAGCATGTAGCGTCAAAGGGCCCGGCCAAAACCTATGTCTATGAGGAAAAGTCAGTCCGCCCCACGCCGCGGCCGTCGCCGAACTATGTCACCCGCAACGTCACACCCTATTCGCCGGTGACCAGCCAGGCGCTGGCGCCGGTGTCCGGCAATGCGCCGGCCTTCGCCTGGCCGGTGTCGGGACGGGTGATCGCGGACTTTGGCTCGACTCCCACAGGCGGGCGCAATGACGGCATCAATATCGCCGCCGCCGAGGGAACTCCCATCCGCGCCGCCGCATCGGGCAGCGTCACATATGCGGGCGATGAACTGAAGAATTACGGCAACCTGGTGCTGATCAAGCATTCGGGCGGCTTCACCACCGCTTATGCCCATGCCGACCGGCTGGTCGTGTCGCGCGGCGACTTTGTGGCCAAGGGGCAGGTGATCGGTTATGCCGGCCAGACCGGCGACGTCTCCACGCCGCAGCTGCATTTCGAAATCCGCAGTGGCACCTCGCCGGTCAATCCGCGCTCGTACCTGGTCTCGACGACAGCGAGTAACTAGGACCGACGGACAGGCGAGCGTCAGCGAGCCGTCGCCCGCGCGACCAATGAATCAGTCGAGCTGCTGGCCCAACTCTCCGGCCAAGTCTTGAATAAATTGCCACGCCACGCGTCCGGATCGTGCGCCGCGGCCCATCGCCCAGGCCAGCGCCCGCCGCCGCAACTCTTCCGGCGCGATCTTCAGCTTGTAGAAGCCGACATAGCCATCGATCATCGCCAGATACTCGTCCTGGCCGCAGTGATGAAAGCCCAGCCACAGGCCGAAGCGGTCTGACAGCGACACCTTCTCTTCCACCGCCTCGCCGGGATTGATGGCGGTGCCGCGCTCATTGTCCACCAGGTCGCGCGGCATCAGATGCCGCCGGTTGGAGGTGGCATAGAAAATCGTGTTGGCGGGCCGTCCCTCGATACCGCCTTCCAGCGCCGCCTTCAGCGACTTGTAGCTGGTATCGTCCTTGTCGAAGGAAAGATCGTCGCAGAACAGAACCACCCGCCGCTTGCTGGTGCGCAAGATGCGAAGCAACAGGGGCAGGGTGTCGATATCCTCGCGGTGGATTTCGATCAGCACCAGATTTTTCTCTTTATTGGCTTCACCCTTGCGGCCGCGATTGACCTCTTCATGCACCGCCTTGACCAGCGAGCTCTTGCCCATGCCGCGCGCGCCCCACAACAGCGCATTGTTGGCAGGCAGGCCCTCGGCAAAGCGCTTTGTGTTGGCCAGCAGGGTCTCGCGCTGGTTCTCCACGCCCTTGAGCAGGGACAGGTCCACATGGGCCACATGCGGTACGGCAACCAGGCCGCCTTGCGCCGGCTCCCAGACAAAGGCATCGCCATCGGGCAGGGCGCCGCCAAGAGCGGCGGGCGCCAGGCGATCCAGCGCCGCGGCGATGCGGGCGAGAAGCGCCGTGTCGCCAGCGTCCCTATCGTCTTTTGCCATGCTAACCCCTTGTTTTTACACGGTTGCAAAGGAGGGCTGGGTCGCTATAGTCCCCGGCTTGCCGCACCCGAAAGCTCCCGCAATATGAATACCAACGATCCGATGTTCCAGACGCTGACTCTGGCGTTGCCGATGATCGCGATCTTCTACTTTCTTCTCTGGCGGCCGCAAAGTCAGCGCCAGAAACAGCTGCGCAGCATGATCGACAATGTACGCCGGGGCGACACGGTGGTGACGGCCGGCGGCATCCTGGGCCGGGTGGTGAAAGCCGCCGGTGCCGACGATGCCGAGATCCTGGTGGAGATCGCCGACAATGTGCAGGTGCGCGTCCTGAAGAGCACCATCTCGGACGTGCGCGCCAAGGGCCAGCCGGAAAAAGCGGAAAAGGAATAGCCGTGCTGCAGGTTTCCATCTGGACAAGGGCCTTGACGATTCTGATCGTCCTGGCCGGCATTATCTTCGCGCTGCCCAATGCCCTTCCGGACTCCGTGCGCGCCAAGATCCCGCACTTCCTGCCCAGCCAGGCGGTCAATCTTGGCCTGGACCTGCAGGGCGGCTCCTATCTTCTGCTGCAGGTGGATTTCGACCAGGTGACGCGCGACCGCGCCGAAAGCCTGGTGGGCGATATCCGCGCCGGCTTCCGCAAGGCGCATATCCCCTTCACCGACCTGACCAGCCATAACGACACGGTCTCGGTGCGCGTCACCGATCCCGCCCGCGCCGACGAGGCGCGCACCCTGATCCAGGGCATCAATCCCAATATGAACAATTCCATGCTGGCGGTGGGCGGCAAGGAATATGAGATGACCGAGCCGGGCGGCGGCGTCTTTTCCCTGCGCATGGCGGAGGCCTACAAGACCCTCACGCGCCAGCAGGTGATGGACCAGTCCATTGAAGTGGTGCGCCGGCGCATCGACGCGTTGGGCACGCGCGAGCCCACCATCGAACGCTCGGGCGATGACCGCATCCTGGTGCAGGTGCCGGGCCTGCAGGATCCCACCCAGCTCAAGGAGATCCTGGGCAAGACCGCCAAGATGACCTTCCGGCTGGTGGATGAGCAGGCCGATCCCAATGCCACCGCCGCGCCCATCGGCGATGAAATCCTGCCGATGTTGAACGAAAACAAGAACGAGCCGCCGCAGAAGATCGTGGTGCAGCGGCGCGTGATGGTGTCCGGTGACCGCCTGACCGATGCCAGCCAAGGCTTCAACCAGCAGACCGGCGCCCCGGTCGTCGATTTCCGCCTGGACAGCGTCGGCGCTCGCCAGTTCGGTGACGTGACCAAGGAATATAAGGACCACCGCTTCGCTATCGTGCTGGACAACCAGGTGATCACCGCACCGGTGATCCAGAGCGTGATCCTGGGCGGTTCCGGCTTCATCGAGGGCAGTTTCACCGCCCAGACCGCCAACAATCTGGCCATCCTGTTGCGCGCCGGCGCGCTGCCGGCGCCGCTGCATCCCATTGAGGAACGCACCGTGGGCGCGGAACTGGGCGCGGATTCGGTCACAGCCGGCCGCTATTCCACCGTCGCGGGCTTAGGCCTGGTCGCGCTGTTCATGATCCTGCGCTATGGCCTGTTCGGCCTTTTCGCCGACATAGCGCTGACTCTCAATGTGGTGCTGCTGCTGGCGGCGCTGACCGCCTTCGGCGCCACCCTGACCTTGCCCGGCATCGCCGGTATCGTGCTCACCATGGGCATGGCGGTGGATGCGAACGTGCTGATCTATGAACGCATCCGCGAGGAACAGCGCAATGGCCGCTCCATGCTGGCGGCAATCGACACCGGCTTCCGGCGGGCGATGGCGACCATCATCGACGCCAACATGACCCATCTGATCGCCTCGTTGATCCTGTTCGAGCTGGGCCAGGGTCCCGTCAAGGGCTTCGCCGTGGCGCTGGGAATAGGCATCATCACCTCCTTCTTCACGGCGGTGATGGTCACCCGGCTGATCGTGATCACCTGGCTGAATACAGCGCGTCCTCGGACGCTGACGATTTAAGAACCGAATTTGAAGCGCGAGCCCGGCATTTCGCCGGGCGACCTTCCGCTTTGGCCGAAGCCGGAGGGGGATAAACCAACAAACAGCCGCTTAAAAGTTCCCCCAAGTTCCCCTATAACTAGTCCAGCTACTCAATCGGGGAGGGGAATAATGGCTGCCTTTTTGGGCAATCTTCGCAATGTGGTGATCGCCAGCTTCGTGCTCGCGATCCTGTTGATCGGCGTCTACTGCGTTACCCAGGGTTTTGACGGACCGGCTTTCGAACTGTTCTGCCTGCGGTGGCTGCACGTGGTCAGTGGCGTGATGTGGATCGGGCTGCTTTGGTATTTCAACTTCGTCGCGGCCCCGACCATGCCCAAGATTCCCGACGAGCTGAAACCGGCGCTGGGGCGCTTCATCACTCCCTCCGCTCTGTTCTGGTTCCGCTGGAGCGCCATGAGCACGATCGTATTCGGCATCATCCTGGCGCTACGCAATCACTATCTGCTCGAGGCCTATACACTGGATCTCAGCGAGGGTACGGCCGGCTGGCCGCTGGTGCCCAAATATCTGGCCATCGGCGTCGGCATGTGGCTGGGCACCATCATGTGGTTCAATGTCTGGTTTGTGATCTGGCCCAACCAGCAGAAGGCGCTGAATATCGGCGGCAAATATCCCGATCTGCCGGCCGCCGAAAAGGCCGCTTCGGCCAAGACCGCGGGCATGTTCAGCCGCATCAACACCCTGCTCTCCATTCCCATGCTGTTCAGCATGGTGGCGGCGGGCCACCTGTACTAAGGCACAAAATGGCCGCCGCTCGCTCAAGCTCGCGGCGTTCGCTTGCTTTCGCAGGTCCACTGGACCTGCTCACGCGCTTTGCGCGCCGCAGCTCACGGAACCGCCTGCGTCAGCAGGCGGTTCTTTTTTGAGATGGACGCCGCTTTAGCCAACCGCCTGGGCGCCTCGGTGCGCGCCGCCGATCCCGACCGCTATTTCAGCGCCCTGTTCGCGCCGGCGCCGATGCGGCCGCTTCTCTTCGCGCTTTACGCCTTCAATGCCGAAGTGGCGCGGGTGGCCGAGACCGTGCGCGAGCCGATGCTGGGGGCAATCCGCCTGGAATGGTGGCGCGAGACGGCCGAAGGCGCCGCAAAGGGCGTGCCGCGCAATCACGACGTGGCGCGCGGTCTGGCCGCGCTGTTTGCGACCCGGACCGCCCGGCCTGAAGAATTCGAAGCCTTGGTCGCGGCGCGGGCTTTCGATTCATCCGCGGACCATTTCGCCGATTTCGCGGCCCTGGAAAATTATCTGGATGCAACCGGGGGCCGCCTGATGCGGTTGGCGGCGGAGATTCTGGGGGCCGCCCCGGAGCAGGCGGTGCTGACCACGCGCGATGCCGCTCGGGCCTATGGCCTGGCCGGCCTGTTGCGTTCGCTGCCGTTTCACAACAGCCGGCACAAGCTTTACCTGCCGCTCGATCTGTTGTCGGCGCTGGAGATGACGCCGGAGCAGTTCTTCCATCTGGAAAAGACCGACACGCGCCTTGCCGCTGCTGAGCGCCAGGGTGCCTTGAAGGCGCGGGACTATTTCCTGGCGGCGCGAAAAGCGCCGCGCGCCCGGGACGCGCTGGCGGCGATCCTGCCGGCGGCCCTGGTGCCGGTTCATCTGCGCCGTCTGCTGCGCGGCCGCGATGTACCAATTCATCGTCGGCAAATGGCATTGCTGTCGGCGGCGATGAAGAAGCGGCTCTAACTCTCCGACGCAGTCACGCCCCGCGGCTCGCCGCTCTTGTATTTCACGTCGCCATGGCTGACGCGCCGATAGTCCTTGAGCTGCTTCTGGGCAACCTGGAAGGCGTCATCCAGCACCGCGTAAGCATCCGTCGCGGCCTTCTTGTGGCCGGCATGATTATATTCGCGGCTGACGACGATTTCCTTGCCCGGCACGCGGATCAGGATATGCACGTCCGGCGGATTGCCGCTGGCCTTTTGGCTCTTGTGCGGCATCTCGATCGAGACACGGCAGCCGATGATGTGATCGTGGAATTGCTCGAGCTTCTGGACATGCGCCTGCACCGCTGCCTTGAATGCATCGGAGGGTTCGACATTGTGGAAGGAAAGCTCGAGGGGGATATCCATGGGAATTCCATACTTGGTGTTACCAGTATGGAAACGTACGGAACCTCGCGCGGTTTCGCCAGCTATTCCGCCGCCTGTTTATTGCCGAGCCAGTCCGACAGATCTGCCAGCGCGCGGGCGCTGAGCGCCTGCTTGCGGTCTTTGCCGCGGATTTTCCCTGTTTTCGGCAATTCGGGAAACAGCCCGAAATTGACATTCATGGGCTGGAAGCTGGTGGCGTCCGCGCCGCCGGTAATGTGACCGAGAAGCGCGCCCAGCGCCGTGGTAGGTGGTGGTGCCGCGGTTTCCCGTCCCAAACTTTCCGCGGCGGCAAAGCGTCCGGCCAGAAGACCGATGGCGGCGCTTTCGACATAGCCTTCCACGCCGGTGATCTGGCCGGCAAAGCGCAGGTGCGATGCGCTCTTCAGTCTCAGCCGGCTGTCCAGCAAGCGTGGAGAATTGAGAAACGTGTTGCGGTGAAGCCCGCCCAGCCGCGCGAACTCGGCATTCTCCAGACCTGGAATGGTGCGGAAGACGCGGACCTGTTCGGCATATTTGAGCTTGGTCTGGAAACCCACCATGTTCCAGAGCGTGCCCAGCTTGTTGTCCTGGCGCAGCTGCACCACGGCATGGGGCCGTTCATCCTTTCGCGGATCTTTCAGGCCCACTGGTTTCATCGGCCCGAAGCGCAACGTATCCAGTCCGCGCGCCGCCATCACTTCGATCGGCAGGCAAGCCTCGAAATAGGGCGTGGTTTTTTCCCATTCCTTGAAGTCGGTCTTTTCGCCGGCCAGCAGCGCGGCGACAAAAGCCTCATACTGTGGCCGGTCGAGCGGCAGGTTGATGTAATCGGCCACGCCGCCGCCGGGACCTTCCTTGTCGTAGCGCGACTGGAACCAGGCGATGTCGAAATTGATCGAGTCGCGATGGACGATCGGCGCAATGGCATCGAAGAACGCCAAATGCTCGACGCCGGTAGCGCGCGCGATCTGTGCGCCAAGACCGGCGGAGGTCAGCGGGCCGGTGGCCACGATCACCTGGCCCCAGCTCGCCGGCGGCAATTCGGTGATTTCCTCGCGGGCGATGGTGATGCCGCGATGCTCTTCCAGGGCTTTCGTCACTGCCGCGGCAAAGCCGTGCCGGTCCACCGCCAGCGCTCCGCCGGCCGGCAGCTTATGGGCATCGGCGGCGCGCATCACCAGCGAGCCGGCCTGGCGCATCTCCTCATGCAAAAGGCCCACGGCATTGTTCTGGGCATCGTCGGAGCGGAAGGAGTTGGAACAAACCAGCTCGGCCAGGGAATCGGTCTGGTGGGCGTCGGTCTTCCGGACGGGCCGCATCTCGTGCAGCACCACCCGCAGCCCCGCCTCGGCGGCCTGCCAGGCGGCTTCCGAGCCGGCCAGGCCACCGCCAATGATGTGGATATCGGTCATCGGGGTGGCTTAGCAGGTTGGCTCGGGGGCGCGAAGCGCTGTGGCCCGGCATTTTGCGTTGCAACATAAATCGGGCGCCGGCGGACCGAAAATGCCCCTGAATACAGGGATTTCTCATGTTCCCGGCATCCCCTTTCCCTACCCGAAAGTGGGGGTCTCAGGTCACGCCGCTATGCGGTAAAGCCTTTTGGCAACAGTCAAAAAGGAAATGTGAAGGGCTGGTTGACTTGGCGGAATGCTTGGGACAAGTTGCCGCTCATCAGATAACGGGGGAAAAACCGATGCTTGGTTTGAAGAGTGCTGTTGCCGCGATCACGGTGGCTACCATGGTTGCTTCGTCGGCTCTCGCCGCCGAAACCGCGCCGCTGGCGCCGGGCAAGCCCGCGGGCGTGCACCAGGCTGACCTCGGCCTCAGCAAGGGTGCTCTCATCATTGGTTTGGGTGCGGTCGCCGTCATCACGGCCGTTGCCATTGTTGTCAGCAACAACCATGGCGGCAGCTCGACCCCTGGCAGCTTGGGCACTCCCAGCCCCAACGTTTCGCCGACCACCAATCCGTAAAGGCTGAACGGCAGCCTCGGGGGAGGCGCCTTTCGACACGAACCAAGCCTGTCATCCTCGGATGGCAGGCTTTTTCGTTGGCGCCGGTTTCGTCCGCCTTAACTGTTTTGTCGCATAATGGCCGGGTGAGAATGCCGCATGTGGCTTGGCTGTGACGCCAAGGCAAAAGTTCGGGATGAAACACTGGCGAGGATGACGGCGTTAAAGGCTGCGCCTATATAGGTTTGGCGAAAGGACATTGTATGGCTGACGACAGCAGGGGAACCAACTATTTGCGGCTGGCGCTTGGCGCCGGCATCCTGGCTGCCGCCGCGGTCGGAGTGGCGATGTTCGTGCCGCGCCGTCGCCTGGCATTCGTGACCGAGCCGCTGGCCGATCTCGCCAAGCTGCCTGTGGCCGCCGCCGTCACTGCCTGGGCCGTGGGCCTGTGGCGCGAGGCCACCCAGCCGCACGCGCCGGTGTTCGACGATCTGCGTCCCTTTGATGAGTTCTGAAAGTCTGACGCTGTGACCAGGCCCATTTCGGTCGGCGCCACGGTGCGCGACGCCTATGCATTCCTGGGCGCGCACTTCAGCGGCATTATCGGTGTGATCTGGCTGCCGACGGTGCTGATCAGCATCGCGCAATTCTTCACTTTCCATCGCGTCTATAACGACATGATCAACGCGCTGGCCAGCGACAACGCCGCGCCCATGGCGCCGGCGCTGCTGATGGTATTGGGCTATGTCATCGCCAAGCTGCTGCTGAGCGCGCTGATGTGCGTCGGCGTGGTGCAACTGGCCCTGGGCGGGCGCCCTTCGACGGCCCTGATCTATATCGCCTTCGGCCCCTCGGAAGGGCGGCTGTTCCGTGCTTTTTGCGGCTTTATCGGTTTGCTGTTCATGGGGGCCATGATGGTTCTCATCATCGCCAATATCGCCGTGACGGCGGGTGCGCGCTCGCACGGTCTCGAGCAGGGTATCAGCGCCGTGATGATGCTGGCGTTGGTGGCCGGCACCACGATGCTGGCGGCGCGCGTCCTGGCTCTGGCGCCGGCCATCGCCGTGGGTGAGACGGCTCCGGTGCTGCGGCGCGCCTGGGCGCTGTCGGCGGGAAATTTCTGGCGGCTGGTGGGCGTACTGCTGGCGCTGTTCCTGCCGGTGCTCCTGTTTTCCATTCTGCTGGAATTGGGTCTGGGACAGAAAGGCGCTGCCGCCACCGGCAACACGCCGGCGCTGCAGGTGATCGCGGCGATGATGCATGCCCGCCAGATATTGCCGCTGACCTGCGGGCTGAGCTTCTTCCTCTCGCCGCTGGTGATCGGGCTCTATTGCGGCGCCAGCGTCTCGGCCTGGCGCGCCGTCAAGGACGAGCCCGCCCTGGACATCGCCGTCTGATTATTCCGCCGCTTTCAGCCTTTTGGGCGCCGGCGCGTTCTTCAGCAGCGGCTTGAGATACTGACCCGTATAAGAGCGTGCGACTTTCGCCACCTCTTCCGGTGTACCGGACGCCACGATCTCGCCGCCGCCATCGCCGCCTTCGGGCCCGAGATCCACGATCCAGTCCGCGGTCTTGATGACTTCCAGATTGTGCTCGATCACCACCACGGTATTGCCTTGGTCCACCAGCTCCTGCAGCACCTGCAGCAGCTTCTTGACGTCATGGAAATGCAGGCCTGTGGTGGGCTCGTCCAGAATGTAGAGCGTGCGCCCGGTGGCACGCCGCGCCAGCTCTTTGGACAGCTTCACCCGCTGGGCCTCGCCGCCTGACAGGGTCGTGGCCTGCTGACCGATGGAGACATAGCCCAAGCCCACGCGCTTGAGGGTTTCCAGCTTCTCGGCGATGGAAGGCACGGCCTTGAACAATTCGGCGCCGGCCTCGATGGTCATGTCCAGCACGTCGCTGATCGAATAGTCGCGGAATTTCACTTCCAGCGTCTCGCGGTTGTAGCGCTTGCCCTTGCAGACATCGCATTGGACATAGACGTCGGGCAGGAAGTGCATCTCGATCTGGATGACACCGTCGCCCTGGCAGGCCTCGCAGCGTCCGCCCTTGACATTGAAGCTGAAGCGGCCGGGCGCATAGCCGCGCGCCTTGGCCTCCGGCAGCTCGGCAAACCAGTCCCGGATGGGGGTGAAGGCGCCGGTATAGGTGGCGGGATTCGAGCGCGGGGTGCGGCCGATCGGGCTCTGGTCGATGTCGATGACCTTGTCCAGGAATTCCAGGCCTTCGATGCGGTCATGCGGCGCGGGATGCTCGCGCGCCTGGGACAGTTTGCGGGCGGCGGCCTTGTAGAGCGTCTCGATGGTCAAAGTGGATTTGCCGCCGCCGGAGACGCCGGTGATGCAGGTCAGGGTGCCCAGCGGAATCTGGGCGCTGACATTCTTGAGATTGTTGCCGCGCGCGCCGATCACCTTGAGCCAGCGGTTGTGCACGGCCTTGCGGCGGATGGCGGGAATGGCGATGGACTCCGCGCCGCTGAGATATTTTCCGGTCAGGCTTTTCTTGTTGGCGATGATATCGGCCGGGGTGCCTTCGGCGATGATCTCGCCGCCATGGACACCAGCGCCCGGGCCCATGTCGATCACATGATCGGCCTGGCGGATGGCGTCCTCGTCATGCTCCACCACCACCACCGTGTTGCCCATGTCGCGCAGGCCCTTGAGCGATTCCAGGAGCTTGGAATTGTCGCGCTGATGCAGGCCGATGCTGGGCTCGTCCAGCACATAAAGGACGCCGGTCAGGCCCGAGCCGATCTGGGAGGCCAGGCGAATGCGCTGGCTTTCCCCGCCCGATAAGGTGCCGGAGGAGCGCGCCAGGGTGAGATAATCCAGGCCCACATTGTTGAGGAATTTCAGCCGCGCCCGGATTTCCTTCAGGATGCGGACGGCGATTTCCTGTTGCTGTTTGTTGAGCTTCTTGTCGATGTCGCGGAACCAGCCATCGGCGTCGCGGATGGACTGCTCGCACACCTGACCGACATGCAGGCCGCCGATCTTGACCGCCAGGGCTTCCGGCTTGAGGCGATAGCCGTTGCAGACTTCGCACGGCGCTTCGGACTGGAAGCGTTCCAGCTCTTCCTGGATCCAGGCGCTGTCGGTCTCGCCATAGCGCCGATCCATGTTGGGAATGACGCCCTCAAATTCCTTCTTGGTGTCATAGCGGCGCATGCCGTCGTCATAGGTGAACTTGATCACCTCATCGCCCGAACCGTGCAGGATGATCTCGCGCACCTTCTTGGGCAGGTCTTCCCAGGGTTCGTTCATCGAGAATTTGTAGTGCCGCGCCAACGCCTCAAGCGTTTGCAGATAATAGGGCGAGGAGGATTTGGCCCAGGGCGCGATGGCGCCTTTCTTGAGGGTCAGACTCTCGTCGGGCACCACCAGAGCTTCGTCGAAATAATTCTGCACCCCAAGCCCGTCGCATTCCGGGCAGGCACCATGCGGGTTGTTGAAGGAAAACAGGCGCGGCTCGATCTCCGGAATGGTGAAGCCGGAAACGGGGCAGGCAAATTTGGATGACAGCAAGATCTGCTTGGGCTTGCCATCCTTCTCTTTTTCGTCGGCGAACTCCACCACCAAGAGGCCATCGGCCAGCTTCAGCGCGGTTTCGATGGAATCCGGCAAGCGGTTGCCGATATCGGCTTTGACCACGATGCGGTCCACCACGATCTCGATATCGTGCTTGAGTTTCTTGTCCAGCGCCGGCGTGGCGCCGATGTCATAGAACTTGCCGTCCACCTTGGCGCGCTGGAAGCCTTTCTTCTGCAGCTCGGCCAACTCCTTTCGGTATTCACCCTTGCGGCCGCGCACGATGGGCGCCAGCAGATAGAGGCGCGTGCCTTCGGGCAGCGCCAAGATGCGGTCGGCCATCTGGCTGACGGTCTGGCTTTCGATTGGAAGGCCGGTGGCCGGCGAATAGGGCACGCCGACCCGCGCGAACAACAGGCGCAGATAGTCATAGATCTCGGTCACCGTGCCCACGGTGGAGCGCGGATTCTTGGAGGTGGTCTTCTGCTCGATGGAGATCGCCGGCGACAGACCCTCGATATGGTCCACGTCCGGCTTCTGCATCAGCTCCAGGAACTGGCGCGCATAGGCTGATAGCGATTCCACATAACGGCGCTGGCCCTCAGCATAGATGGTGTCGAACGCCAGCGAGGATTTGCCCGAGCCGGAAAGACCGGTCAGCACCGTCAAGGTGTCGCGCGGAATCTCGACATCGATATTCTTCAGATTGTGTTCGCGGGCGCCGCGGATCGAAATATTCTTCAGCATCAGTTGGGTTTCCGGGCCGCCGGGGCGGTCAAAGCAGGCAAGGTGGCGAGATAGCGTTTGCCGGCATCGTCCGGCAGGGCGCCCATCTGGATCAGGGTGACGATGGCTTTCAGCACCAGGTCATAGGAGCCGTAGCAGTGATGCGCCACCAGGGCGAGCTGTTTCCACTGCTCCGCGTCCATATTCTCCGGCCGGCTGAAATCGCGGACATAGACCATGTCGGTTTCCAGAAGCTGGCGGATGCCGCGATTGGGTTGGTCCCCGACTGTCATGGGCGCAATCGGCCAGATCTTGGTGCCGGTGACGCAATGGGGAATGAAACCTTCCCGGCGCAGCATCAGGTCGATTTCTCCGAACACCGGTTGGTTCTGGTACAGCGGAACAAAGGAAACCTCGGTCTGCACCACCACTGTGTCCTTCAGTCTGGCGCGGCCATGGGACAGCACTTCCCGCTCGGAACCCTGCACATCCATCTTGAGGAAATCCATTCGCGCGATCTCGGGGATGTCATCCAGTTTTCTGGTTTCCACCGGGATCTGGTTTTTCACTTTCCCCCATATAGGAAACAAATTGAAAAGCGCCAGATGCCTGGGCTCTGGAACCAGAAGGCTCGTCATGCCCTCCAGCTCGCAGATGTTCAGCATGGATGAGGTTCCGTCGCCCAGCGCATAAGGCAGATAGCGTTCGCGCGGGCTTTTCTTCGCTTCAAGCCGCGCCAGCGCCCCGGCTTGTGGCTCAAAGCCGATCACCTCGGCGAGGCCGGCCGCCAGCATCGTCTTGTAGGGCGGGTCGCCATCAATGGGATTGGCCCCCACATCCACGATGCTGGTGAGACGGGACGGCGCCAGAATCTGGTGAAGCGACTCCATAGCGGTTCTTAGCCTTTCTCGCCCGCAGATGAAACAAAAAGAGAACGGAGGCGCTGACGCCTATGATTGTTCATTTGCAAAAATGCGGGGATGCGTCCTAATAGCGCCGCAATGGCCCGCATGAATCGGCCAAACGAAACAAGATTTTAGGGGACACCGAGATGACAAAGTTCAGGACTGCGATGACCGCGGCGGCAATGGCGGCGCTCCTGACAGGATCTCAGGCCATGGCGGCGGACGGCACGATGCTCGCCCCGGGCAAGCCGGGCGGGGTGCAGCAGGCGCAGCGAGTTTCCAAGCTGGTTTGGATCGGCGGCGCGGTCCTGGTGACGGTCGCCGCCGTGGTGATTGCGACAGCAACCAGCGACAACCAGGTTTGCACGACGGCCTGCGCCGCGCCCACCACCACGGGCTGATCTTCAGGATCTCTTGACGCCCATCTGCCGGAGCAGCCAAAGCCCGGCGGGCGGGCGGAAGTGCACCAGATCCACATAATCGGCGCTTTGTCCGTTGATCAGGCCTTCCAAGGTCAATGGATTGGGCGCCATGAAATCGAACAGCGCCACCTTGTTAGGGCAGACGTTGTTGTGCTGCGCCACGGCCCCGCGCACAGTTTGCTTGAAAGCGTCCAGACCGGCGGCATCGCCATCGCGGTAGCGGGCCACGATCGCCATATTATCGGGCGGAAAGAACAGCACCAGAGAAGCCTGTGCATGACAGGCTGCACCTAACATGGTGGTGAATTCGCGGTTTGCGCCTTTTTCCATCCGCATCACCCGCGCCCGGCGATAGGTCAGGTCACGCCGCATCACCGCTTCGTTCATATGGCCGTAGGCGTTGAACAGGTCCGGCCGGTCGGCGGCGGCCTGACCCGGTTTGAGTTGCCAAAGCGTCCAGGCGCTCAGCGCGTTCATCCCAAGCGCGCCGCCGCTGAGGAAACGGGTGGTGAAAAGCCACAAGGACCGGCGCGGTGTGGGCGCCCCATCCGGCGTCACCGCCAGACGGGTTTCATCAAAGCTGGGCAGAGCCTGACCGGGTCCGCCGTCGCCGGTGAAGGCGTCGAGGGCGACAACAACCTGTTTCACCGAGGGCTGGGCCAGCGCATCCTGGACAAAGCGGCGCGCTTCATAGGGCGTCATACTGGAGGCGCCGTAATTGAAGCTGCGCACGCCAAGCGCCGGATCAATCAGGCTGGGATCGAAACCGTCGCGCACCCGGCTGGAGCCGACGAAGACAAGTTGCGGTTTCAACTGGTTCAGCCAGACCGGCTTCAGAGCGCGCTCAAATCCTGACAGGGTCTGGACGCTGGCGCCGGCGGGATGACGGAGAATGTAAGCGCCGGCGGCGGCGTTGAATCCGGCCAGCGCCGCCACGGTTGCGAGTACTGTGGCCAGAAACCAGGCCGCGTAGCCCGTCTTCTCCATGTGGGCGCGCTTTTCCATCAGAACTGGAAGTAGATGAAAGGCTTGAGATTGGACAGCGCCAGCACCGACAGGATGCAGACCAGGCCATAGGCCGCGGCGTTGAGAGGAGTCGGCGCCCAGGAAAGTCGCCGCGCCGGCTCGACCGGCTGGTCGGGATAGGGCGAGGGCAGGGCCGGACGATAGCGCCACATCAACTCCATGCTGTTGGGCATGAACCAGACCACGACGAACAGGAGCAGCAGCGCGACCGCCGCCAGCGGTGAGAAACTCACGACATGACTATTGCCCAGGCCCACCAAACCCCCGGCGACATTGCGCGCCGCCGCAAGCGTGGGTGCGCGAAAGACGATCCAGGCAAGGCTGGTGGCGGCGAAGGTCAGCGCCACCGAGGCCACATGCAGCGGCAAAGCCCAGGCACGCGGCAGGTTGCGGCCGCGCATGGCGCGGCGGAAGGCGTGGTTCACGGAAAGATAGAAGCCATGCAGCCCGCCCCACAGCATGAAGGTCCAGTTGGCGCCGTGCCAAAGGCCGCCCAGCAGCATGGCGATGAAGAGATTGAGATAGCGCCGCGCCCGGCCATGGCGATTGCCGCCCAGCGGAATGTAGAGATAGTCACGCAGGAAGGCCGACAGCGAGATATGCCAGCGCCGCCAGAACTCGATGATGCTGGCGGCCTTGTAGGGCGAATGAAAATTCACCGGCAGGCGAACGCCCAGCATCACCGATGAGCCCAGCGCCATGTCGGAATAGGCGGAAAAATCGAAATAGATCTGGAAGGCAAAGAACAAGGTGCCCAGCCAGCCGTCGGTAGGCCCCAGCGCCTGCCCTCGCCCCGCGGCATTGAAGATGGCATCGGCGAAGGGCGCCAGATTATCGGCGATCAGGCTTTTCTTGGCCAGGCCAATGGTGAAAAGCGTGATGCCGGTGGCGAGATCGTCATTGGCGGCACGCGTCTGGCGGAATTGCGGGATCAGGTCGCTGTGGCGCACGATCGGGCCGGCGATCAGATGCGGGAAATAGGCCACGAACAGGGCGTAATCCAGCAAGGTGTAACTCGCCGTCTTGCCGGCATCGGCGTCCACCAGATAGCTGATCTGCTCGAAGGTGAAGAAGCTGATCGCGAGCGGCAGGAACCAGTGCGGCACCGGCAGGCCGATGCCCAGAACGTCGTTGGTGGTGGAGACGAACAGGGTGCCGTATTTGAAAGCGGCGATCAGGCCCAGGTTGAAGACCAGGCCGGCGATCAGGAACCCGCGCCGATCCTTCAGCCTTCGCCGGCGCTGCTCGATTTCCCGCCCCAAGGCGTAGTTGACCAGGGTCGAGCCTGCCAGCAGCAGCAGAAAGTCCGCCCGCCACCAGGCATAGAAGGCGTAAGAAGCGAGCAGCAGGAACACGCGGCGCGCCGTCAGCGCGTTTTTCTCCAGCAGCCGGAAACCCAGCACCGCGACAGCCAGAAAGACGAAATAAGGATAGGAATTGAAGGGCATGCCCAGCTTTCGCCCGCGTCGTCAGTGCCTTATCGGGGAAAAGCGGGCCCAAAGCTATGGGAAAGCCTATTGGAACAAAATAGGAACAATGCTATGGAGGTGGATAAGCCAAAGCGCGGATGGCGCGGGTGGACGCGGCTGTCTAACGTCGCGGCCGGTTAATGGAGAAGAGCATGGCAGGTAGTGTCAACAAGGTGATTCTGGTCGGCAATCTGGGCAAGGACCCTGAGGTCCGCCGCATGACCAGTGGAGAGCCGGTGGTGAACCTGTCCCTGGCGACCTCGGAAAGCTGGCGCGACAAGGCCAGCGGCGAGCGCAAGGAAAAGACCGAGTGGCACCGGGTGGTGATCTTCAACAAGAACCTGGCGGATGTGGCGGAGAAATATCTGAAGAAAGGCTCCAAGGTCTATGTCGAGGGCCAGCTCCAGACCCGCAAATGGACCGACAAGGACGGGCAGGAGAAATACTCCACCGAGGTAGTGCTGCAGAATTTCCGCGGCGAATTGACCATGCTGGATGGCCGTGGCGGTGAAGGCGGCGGTGGTGGTGGCGGCCGTGGCGCCAGCGAGGCTCCGGCCAGTTTCCAGCGCGACGAGATGGATGACGAAATCCCGTTCTAGTGTCCCGATTCCGAAATTCGCATGATCCTGATATCGAGTTCCGAGCGAATTTCGGAATCGAAGGACACTAGAAATTTATTGAATCTAGTGTCGCTTTGGTTTCGAAGTTCGCTTCGCGCCTTATATCGATGGTGTGGCGAACTTCGAAACCGCGACACTAGTTTCGCCGGATTCTCGATCTGTCTGATGCTTGCCGCGTGCGCCCATTCCTCCGGCGCGCCGGCCACCGCGATTCCGGAACCGGGCATCGCAGCCGCCTATGTGCCGCTTTATGGCCGCGTGCATCTGGGGCTGGATTCGGCTGTCGGCGCCGCAGTGGTGATCGCGCCCGGCATCGCTGTTACCAATGCGCATAACAAAGACCTGGTGAACCAGAGAAGTGTGTTCGGCGTTCGGTCCGACTACGATCTCCTGTTTTTCCGCACCGCTCGCCAGGCCGCGCCGGAGACGGCCAAGCCCATCATCGGCGAGACGGTGACGGCGTATGGTCAGGGCGCCGATCGTGAACTGCGCATCGCGCACGGGACGGTGCGCGCCATCCAGACCTGTGCGCGTTGCACCGCGCCGGCCTATTTCACCTTTGCCGGCAACGCCGGTCCGGGTTTCTCCGGCGGGCCTGTCCTGAATGCCGCCGGACGGCTGATCGGCGTCACGTTCGGCTACAAAGATGAGGGCCATGAACGGGTGATGTATGCCTATGACATGGACCGGGTGCATACGGAGCTTTCCGCCCTGCAGAAACGGGGAAATTAGCCATTTGGTTCAATCGGTTATATTGGGCTAATTTGCTGGTTTCCGCAAAGTCAAAATGCTAGGAAAGGCGCCTGTTCCAGGCGGCGATTCCGCCTCGCCTCCGAGGGCCTCTTTTGAGCGACAATCCTGACACGATCCTCCCGCCCGAAGGCGGCAATCCGGCCCACGCCATCGCGGTCGAAGACGAGCTGAAACGCTCCTATCTCGACTACGCAATGAGCGTGATCGTGCAGCGCGCGCTGCCTGATGCGCGTGACGGTCTGAAGCCTGTGCATCGCCGCATTCTCTATTCGATGCACGAGAATGGCCGCGACTGGAACAAGCCTTATCGCAAATCGGCGCTGATCGTGGGCGACGTGATGGGCAAGTATCACCCGCACGGCGATGCCTCGATCTATGACGCGCTGGTGCGCATGGCGCAGGATTTCTCCATGCGCCTGCCGCTGATCGACGGCCAGGGCAATTTCGGCTCGGTGGACGGCGATCCGCCGGCGGCCATGCGCTACACCGAAGCGCGCCGCGCCAAGGTGGCGCACAGTCTGACGGAAGACATCGACAAGGACACCGTCGAGTTCCGCGACAATTACGATGGCAGTGAAAAAGAGCCGACGGTTCTTCCTGCCCGCTTTCCCAATGTGCTGGTCAATGGTTCGGCCGGCATCGCCGTGGGCATGGCCACCAACATCCCGCCCCACAATCTGGGCGAAGTCATTGATGCATGCCTGGCTTACATCGAAGACCCGTCCATCAATCTGGAACGGCTGACGGAGATCGTGCCTGGGCCGGACTTTCCGACCGGCGCGCTTCTGATCGGCAAGCAGAATGCCCGCGCGGCGCTGGCGCGGGGCCGCGGCCCCATCCTGATGCGGGCGCGCTGCACGGTGGAGGAGATCCGCAAGGACCGCGAAGCCATCATCGTCACCGAGCTGCCCTATCAGGTGAACAAGGCGATGCTGATCGAGCGCATCGCCGAGCTGGTGCGCGACAAGCGGGTGGAAGGCGTGTCCGACATCCGTGATGAAAGCGATCGCACCGGCATGCGCATGGTGATCGAGCTGAAGCGCGACGCCTCCTCCGAGGTGGTGCTCAACCAGCTCTATCGCTTCTCCAATCTGCAGATGAGCTTCGGCGTCAACATGCTGGCCCTGAATGACGGCCGGCCGATGCAGATGAACCTCAAGGACCTGATCGGGGCTTTTCTGGTCTTCCGCGAGGAGGTCGTCACCCGCCGCACCAAGTTCGATCTGGCCAAGGCGCGCGATCGCGGCCATGTGCTGGTGGGTCTTGCCGTGGCGGTGGCCAATATCGACGAGGTGATAAGGCTGATCCGCGGCGCCGCTGATGCGGCGAGCGCGCGCGAGCAATTGATGGCCTTTCCAGCACATTGGGATCCTAAGCTTAGAATTCCACGTGGACAAGTTGTCG
>JADMIO011701083.1_pt1 | contig 69496 bp, 60 predicted proteins | sample 8958161 | NCBI WGS metagenome assembly JADMIO01 (sample SAMN16585339, study PRJNA669376) | soil metagenome | isolation source: Crop rotation soil | place: USA: Cullars Rotation, Alabama | collected 2011 | reverse complement strand
CGACAACTTGTCCACGTGGAATTCTAAGCTTAGGATCCCAATGTGCTGGAAAGACCGGTGGCGAGTACCGGGGCGACACCTCGGCGCTGGTTTACAAATCGAAATTCTCTTACGACCGGTTCGGCAACCGATTCCGCAAGGCGGCGGAGAACACGACCGGCTCGCCCACGACCAACTGGGTCGAAGATAACCAGATCGACCCGGCCACCAACCGTTTCGTGAACTCGACGACGGGGATAACTTACGACGAAGCCGGGAATGTCACGGCCGACCCCAAATTTCGGGGAATGCAGTACAAGTACGACGCGAACGGGCGCATGACTTGGTCGGCGACCACGGCCAATACGCAGGACGCCACGGCGGTCTATGATGGCATGGGTCAACGCGTAGCGACGCAGGTCGGCGGCGTTTGGCGGTATATGGTCTACGATCTCGACGGCCGTATGATCGCCGAGTATGGCGGGGGCGAAAGCCAAGGTTCCGGCGGCGTGCATTATCAGCTTTCGGACCATCAAGGCTCAGTCCGAGCGGTGATGAACGAAAACGGCTGGATCGCCGGCCGCCACGACTATCAACCCTTTGGCGAAGAGGTCGGTGCCGGCACGGGCCAGCGTACCATAGAGCAGGGTTACAACGCGCCCAGCATCAGCCGCCAGAAATACGGCATGACCGAACGCGACGAGTCTACCGGTTTGGATCACACGACCTGGCGCAAATACGAACAGAATGCTGGAAGGTGGACCAGCCCCGATCCCTTGAAGGGACGAATTGGCGCCCCGCAAAGTTTCAATCGCTATACTTACACTGGAAATGACCCCGTCAATTTCGTCGATCCGAGTGGATTACAGCAGTGCTGGGGAGCGCAGTGCGCTTGGAATGATGTATCCGCTGGTTTTTGGGGTGCGGGTGATTTCAGTAATCGCCCCCGAGGATTGATAGGAATAGCTGGTCTTAGCGATGTTCCTATCTATCTTGCTGAAGCGGATATTTGGAATGTGGACCCAAGAAATCCGAGAGGTTCAGGAAGGTATGAACGTCCCCGAAGCCCAATACATATTGATTTTTGGTGGCGAGGCCTTTGGACCGCCAGTACGCTATTATATTTTAACAACGCCAGCATTCTTAGAACCACGATTGCCGGCGTGGTTAGACGACTTTCAAGGCAAGGGTGCGGCGACCTATTTCAAAACATTAACCCCTGGCTCTTTCTTGAGCAATTTGTTTCAATAGGCACTCATTATGGCGGCGGAATCCCATTTACAAGCGAGGGTGTGGTTGCGATGACTACTCCGGATTTTGTTAATGGCCAACGCATGCCAAGTGGACGAACTGTTTATAACCAAAATAGTTTCTTTTTCACGGGATTTATACGAGGGCGAAGTGTCAGCGACTTATTGACTCCTAGAGCTAGAGCGTCGAATGGATTTGGAAACCTGAGCTTTGAAAACCTTCTTCAGCTCGCTGTACTTCACGAGCTGATGCACATTAACGACGCGAATGGAACGTATGATGATGCCGAGGGAAAACCGAATCCAACTCTGAACGAATTAATACGGTCAAAGTGCTTTTAGTGGAAGGTGCGTCAAGAATGTTAACACAAATTAATTTACTAATCGGGCTTATGTTGTTTATTAGTAGCTCCGGATTGGCCGGTCTAAAGCACGAAATAGAACCGACCCGGTCGGCTACTATCATTTCTGGTCTTAGAGAGATTCCTACTGTTTCATTTTGTGAACTGGTGTCTCACCCTGATGCGTATGAGCGCAAAACGGTTCGCGTGCGTGCTACCTTTATTTCAAATTTCGAATCAAATCTGCTATTTGACCCAAAATGCAGCGGCAAGAAAAATATGGTGTGGTTTATGCTTGATTGCGAGACCGACGCGACTTGCGATGTTTTGCGACAAACTCTTACGAGTAACTTGCAGGGCGATCCGTTTAGCGGGGAGCAGGGAGATTTTCTGTTCATTGGGCAGCTCAAGTTTCCTAAGCCGGGACAGCGATTCGGTGTGCAAGGCGGATTCCGGCTTGGCTTTTCGGTATCACAAATTGAACAGGTGGATTCCGTAAAACCGGATTCCAACCGCTCGTTAGAAGATAGGTAAAGCCCGTTCGATACAAGATGAATACGATGACCAGCTTGCGCACGACCGATTCAGCGACAATATTCCATACGCAGAAAGCCATCGCGGTAATGGGTCGCCGAGCGGAAACCGGTGGATAGTTGACCGTTGGCAATGGACAATGCGAGAACGGAGGTGAATTCGTAGGCACCTCGGCGCTGATTTACAAATCGAAATGCTCGTACGACCGGTTCGGTAACCGCTTCCGCAAGGCGGCGGAGAACACCACCGGCTCGCCCACGACCAATTGGGTGGAGGATAACCAGATCGACCCGGCCACCAACCGTTTCGCGAACAGTACTTCGAGCACCTTTGACAGCGGAAAACTGACAGCGCAAATATCCGGACCGATAACCTCTCGGTTATTCTGTTGGCTTCGGTGCAAGAACCGCTTGCAGACCAAGCTCTGCCGCTCGCTTGCCGAACGGTAAGGCAGCGGCTTCCTACCCGCCGACGTGGACCGACGGGCGCTTATCCGGATTGGGTTCGGCCTGGCGTAGGACCTCGTGCGTTACGGGCGCGGTGTCGCCCTCGCCGAAGGCGATGTAGCGCAGGAGGTAAACCAACGGGTTACCTTCACTCCAACCGAAGTAGACATGCGGGCGTTTGCCGCCGGTTTGGTCGCGCAGATAAAGCATGAAAGCGGCGATGGCGTTCGGCACCGCCGGGCTTTCGGTGCGCAGCACACGGTAGCCTTCGATATCGACCCCGCGTATCTTCAGCACCCCCGAGAATTCGGACGCGTCGCCGGGATTGACCTCGAAAAAGACCACCGGATCGCTGGACGGAATGTGATTATCCGCGCGTTTTTCCAGTTCTTTTAGCTGGTATTCCTGGGCGTCGCCGCGATCGACCCGGTTGGCCACAATGCGGATGGTGCCCTTACTCATCGACGCGATAATGGCTTGCGCGGTCTCGTCCAATTCGACCTTATTGACCCGCAACTCGGTCGTGCGCATGATCCGCGAGATCAAAGAGGTAGCGATGATCGCACCGATAAAGAAAGACGCGATCTTGATCCCTTCGGGACGCTCGTGCACGTTCTGAATTGTCGTATAGACAAAGACCAACGCAATGAACAAGAACGGCCACCGCACCCATTCGCCGCGCCGCCACGCAGAAATGGTCACGGCGATCGCGGCTGAGGTCATCAGTACCAACACACCGGTCGCGTAAGCCCCGCCCTGCTCGTCCACATTCGCGCGGAAGATGATGGTGACGGCGAATCCGATCGCGGTAAAGACGAAAACGAGCGGCCGGGTCGCGCGCGCCCAGCCGGGCGCCATGCCGTACCGCGGCAGGTATCGGGGCACGATATTAAGCAATCCTGCCATGGCCGACGCGCCGGCAAACCACAAGATCATGATCGTGCTGAGATCGTAGGCGGTGCCGAAATACTCACCCAAATAGGTGTGGGCCAGATAAGCGAGCGCACGGCCATTGGCGTCGCCGCCCTCGGCAAACGCGGGCGCCTTGATCAGCATGCTGGTGGCAAAGCTACTGCCGATCAGGAACACGCTCATCGTCAGCGCCGCGGTGCGCAGCATTTTGCGGGTGTTATGGATGCGGCCCGGTCCTTTGACCAACGGCATCACCGCCACACCGGTCTCAAATCCGGACAGACCTAGGGCTAGTTTGGGAAAAACGAGCAAGGCGATCGCGATCACCATGAACGGATCGCCATGAACGTTCGGCATCGAGAAAAGCGCTTGCTTCCAATCCGCAAGGTAGTGGGGGTGGGCGAAGATCTCGTAAAGCGCGCGGACCAGAACCACCACGTTAAGCGCCAAATACAAGGCGACCAAGACCACGGCCAAACCGATGGCTTCGCGAAAGCCCTTGATAAAAACCGCCCCCAACAAGGCGATCAACACCAATGTCACCGGTACCGGATGGTCCAGCCAGGGAAAATGAGCCTTAACAAAATGGTTTTCCAGAACGTGTTGGGTCGCGTCCGCCGCGGAGAGAGTGATGGTGATGACGAAATCGGTCGCAACGAACCCCAACAGAACCAGTACGAACAGCTTGCCCTTCCACCGCGCCAACAACGTCTCGAGCATCGAGATCGAACCCTGGCCATGCGGGCTTTCCGCCGCGACGCGGGAATAGATCGGCAGCGCGCCGAACAAGGTCAGCAGCACCAGTACGATCGTCGCGATCGGGGAAAGGTATTGAGCGGCGAGGAAGGCGATGCCGGGTTGGTAACCGAGGGTCGAAAAGTAATCGACGCCGGTCAAACACATAACCATCCACCACGGGTGCTGGTGGTGGGTGCCTTCGGGTTCATGCGGGCCCTCAACTTCTTGGACCCCCATCATCAACCACCGGCGAAACCCGCTGACCGGCTTTGGTTGAGGAGTATTAGTCTCCATTATCGAAACAACAAAACTTAAGGCCACCGCCCGCCAGCCCTATGCCGGCGTCCGTGGCCCATTCATCCTTGGGGTCTTCGCCCAGAAATATTATCTACCTAAAATTGCAAACCGCAAAGCTGCGTAACAAACCAGAGAATTCTACGCTCCTGCCACTCAGGGTCAAGGGAGGAGAGGGCGCAAATAGGTAAGGGGTTGCGAAATAAACGCCGGACGACCCCATTACCTCGGCGGTTGGATCGGCGTCGATGCTGGAGACGCACCGGGAGGTACGATCGGTGTCGAGATCGGTGAACCCGATTGCGGGTCGGAACCTTGGTTCGTATTCGAATCCTCGGAACTGATCCACCACGCCAGCATGATCGCCAGAAAAAGTGTCGCTGCCACGGCCACCACCACTTTGATCCTGTTGGGATTATTCGATTCAGCACCCTTGGCGGCCGGTCCGGGCCAGCCGACGTACTTTTCGGGTGCGCGGGAACGAGGTTGGGCACCGACTGCACCGGCCGAAGGGTTCGGGAGTGCAGCAGGGATCGCGTCGCTTGCGACCGTAGGTTTTAGCGCAGCCGCGAGGGGCGGAGCCACTGCGCGCGCCGACTGGGTCCTTTCAACTTCAACTGCGTGCAGGTGTCTATCGGTGCCATCCCGGTTTCCCTCAAGGTTCCGGTGCCCTAGCCGGTCATCGCTCGCCAGCTGATTTCGACGATCGGCCGCCGCTAAACCACCGGCCGGTGGTCCCTCATTTGAAATAACTGTATCCGGCAATGAAACACGCGCCGTGGTCGCCGCCTCGCGCAATGCTCGACGCATCTCTTCAGCATCGGCCGGCCGGTCGTGGCGTACAAGAGCTAAAGACCGTTGCAGAACCGTGGCCACGGCGGGAGAAACTTGCGGGTTAACGCTATCTGCCCGTGGTAACGGATCAGTTCGGCCGGACCACACTGCGAGGGCGCGGGTGGCGGCGTCACTTGGGACCTGGTTCGTCATCAGGTGATAGAGCGTTGCTCCCAAGCTATAGAGATCGCTCCGCGGATCGGTCGGCGATCTCAAGATCTCGGTCACCGCCTCAGGATTAAGGATCTCGAACGTTTCCACCCAACGCCGGTCCGAACGCAGAGTTTGCTCCAAAGGGGCAAAGTGTGGGGTAAATCCGACGACGCTCAGCGGGGCGGAACTTTGATAGGTCATTTGGCCCGCCGCCCCTTTGGCGATGCCAAAATCGAGGAGTTTGATCTTCCCCCGCGGGGTCAATTTCATGTTCGCTGGTTTGATATCGCGGTGGACGATGGGCGGATTCTTGGTGTGCAATTCGTGCAACGCGTCCAGCAGTTGGTCGGCCCATTCAAGCACCTTCTCCGGGGGGAACGGCGTTTCGCGGATCTGCAACAACTCCCAAAGGTCGTTACCGCGCACCAACTCCATGACCAGATATTGTCCTTCGTCCTCGAAGAAGTGGTCCATCACCCGAGGGAAAGCTTCGTGGTCCAAATTGGCTAGGAGTTTGGCTTCCCGTTCGAACGCGTCGCGCTGCAGGTCGGTGGTCGCAAAGGTCTCCTTCAGCGCGACCAGGGAACTGACGCGCTCGTTCAGCGCCTCGTACACCGCCCCCATCCCGCCGTGCCCAAGCTGGCGGATAATGCGGTAGCGGCCCTGTAGGATCGTATTCGGGGCGAGCATGCGTTCTAGCTACGAACGTTGAACCTGAGGATCTCTACTCAATAGCCGGGCGATTCTAGCCGAAAATGCGTGAATAATGAAAAGCAGAGCGATCAGGCGCCATCGGCGTCGCTGCGACCGGTCGTCACACCCGTAGGCGCCGAAGTTCAATGGAGCTATTTTACAAAAGTGATTACAGAGTTTTAGCGGGCAGGGGTCTCCCACGCCCCCCGCCCAAGGCCACGAGTCCTCACCCCTCGCGACCAATTCGCTCACCGGGGAGGCGAGCGCCCGCCGATTATGCACAACTCGAAACCAACTTGCAACAGTTCTTTACAAACCGGTACCCGTCGTTGCGGCGTAGGGCCAAATTGTGTATCCAGGGGCTGGGTTTTGGGGTCAGAAAGTGTAGATCGGCCACGGGTTTACCGTGCCGTCGACGGTCAGGCCCGCCGCGAGGTAAGCGGTTTCACCTGCCCGGTTTTGCACCCGGATGCTGTATTCACCCGCGGGTGCGTCCGCCGCCACAGTCACGTCAAAGCTGATCACATTTAATTTGGCCCCGAACTGTTGGGCCACAATGCTGGAGCGATCGACGGTTAGGAAAGGCGAACCGGTCGATACCCCGCCCGCCGCCAGATCCGCCGGGACCAGGCCGTCACCGCTCAGGTATACACGGTAACTGCGGCCCGGTGTGAGCGGTACCGGTACTGTCGAAAGCTGCAGGTTAAAACCGATCAGATAGGGATTCAACTCCGGTTTGGCTGCCGTTACAGTGCCATTGAGCTGAAGACGGCCGCCGGCTTCGACCAGATGTTCGCCGAGATCACGCGCACGAAACCGGGTCGGTTGGGGCTGATCCAACTTGGCATATGGCCCTCGTTGCGTGATCAGTTCGTTCGAAGCAATGGGTCCATCCAAACCCTCAACAAAAAGGCGATACGTCCCGGGCGCGAGGCCGCCAAATTCGTACGAACCGTCGGTTTCGGTGGTATACGCCGCGATAAACCGGCCGCTTTCGTTCTCCTCGATCCAAACATTGGCGCCGAAAACCGGTTGACCCGCGGCTTTGGTGATCACGCCCGAGATGGCGCCGGTCGAACGTGATTTCGCGGCGCTGCCACCGTAGAGCGCTCGGACCCCGGCACGATCGTCTTCGGACAAGGTACGCGTCGCCGTTGCCGGGAGACCGTACAGGCCATTGCGTCCCTGACGCGGCTGCATGGTCGAACCGATGACACCCGAATGCTCCAGTCCCAGTAGATGGCCAAGCTCATGCGTGACCGCCGATTCCAGATCGTACGTGCCGACGGTGCCGTCCGTCGAAAACTGTTGATAGGGGTTAAGCGCGATGTCCGCTTCGGTAATACCGCCGCCACGATTGAAAAAGACGCGCGTGCGCGCCGGGATCTCGCTGCCCGCTCCGGTGAACGGCGTTAGATTCTCGGCCGTTAGGGCAATGGTGATCAGGCTCTTACCGTCCCCGGTGCTAGACGCGGGGCTTATGGAATCGTCTTTAACGATCGTTTCCAGAAATTCGACCCCCGCTGCTTCGGCCCAACGAGCGAGGCCGCGCCGGACGGCGCCAAGAACATCGCTGCCGGTTTTTATATTGGACTGCGGTTCGGTTAACGACGAAGAAAGTGAGATCGGGATCGTTCGCGTCGTCCATTTCAGCGGCGCCGGCCGAACCCCGCCTGTGTACTGGAAGCTGTAGGCAGAAACGGGCCGGACCGGGATCCCCCATACCAGTGCTGCCAATAAAATGAGTGCCAAACGCCGCATGAACTATCTATCCCGGAACAAGTGCCCTAGCGGGGTCGCGCCGACGCGAATCCACCAATACTAACATCTTCGAAGCCAACGGAACATCCATTCCGGCATATGCTGGAAGCGCAGGACGCGTGCGAATCGCCCCTTTACTCTTGATCCGCCGGTGTTTTTGGTAATAATCCTTAATGAAATCCTTCATCCAGAACTGCCACCAACCGAAGTTGTGTGCTTTCGCTTCGCCCAGTGCCTGTTTGGCGGTCCAATCGTAATCGGCGATCCGGTAAACGGCCGCGACCGATCCCGTACGATCGGCTCCGTGGCGGCAATGGATAAAGACCGGCTGGTTTTGCGGATCTTCGATGATCTTTAGTATCCGTTCGATATCGGCGGCCTTGGGCCGAAACCACCCGCTCATCGGAACGTTGATGAATTTCATGCCGGCGTTCTCGACCCAACGTTGTTCTATCGCTACCTGATCCCGTTCCGAACGAAGATCAACCACCGTTTTTACCTTCAATTCTTTCAGTTTCGCGATCCCCGCCTCAGTTGGTTGCGCTCCCCGAAAAAGGTGGTCGTCGACCTTTTGAAAATTGGGGAGGTCATCCGCGCGGTTCGGCAGGGCGCCGGCGCCATTTACCGCGAGTAGAACGCACAAAATGATAGGCGTAAGCAAAACGCACCAGATCTGCAGTTTTGGTCGGAACATGCTGATGAAGCTTCGTTAAAAATGAACCCGGCTGTCCAAATCAAACGCCCTACGGGGGCGCCGGTTGCAAAAGATCCGCCTGCATTGGATTCCGACCGGGGAGTTCCGGTTGTCGCGGTGAGCGCGTTCCGAGGTGGATTCCGGACGGAACCGTACCGTAGCTACCGGCCTCTAAGGTAGAATCGTCCCGATGAAGATCCTACCCGCCCGGCGCTTGCGCGGCACCCTGAAAATGCCCGGCGATAAGTCCATTTCCCATCGCGCGGCTTTGATCTCGGCCTTGGCGAAAGGGCAAACGCTGATCGAGAATTTTGCCAGCAGCGCTGACTGTGTGGCTACGCTTGCTTGTCTCCAGCGTTTGGGGATCGATATCGAACGCGCCGGGCACAGCGTGACCATCATCGGCGAGGGGCTCTTCGATCTGCACGAACCGCCGGATGCGCTGGATTGCGGGAACAGCGGCACGACGATGCGGATGCTTGCGGGCTTGGTGGCCGGTCAGGATTTCACCACCCGGCTCGTCGGCGATACCTCTCTTTCCACCCGGCCGATGGATCGGATCGCGATCCCTTTGGAGCAGATGGGGGCGCGTGTCGTCACCACCGAAGGACACGCCCCGCTGCAGATCCGCGGCCGCGAGCCGTTACAGGCCATCACCTACGAACTCCCGATCCCGAGCGCGCAGGTCAAATCCTGCCTTCTCATCGCGGGTTTGCTGGCGGACGGCCGGACCGAGGTTATCAGTTCGACGCCGACCCGTGACCATACCGAGCGCATGATGCGGTGGTTCGGCGTCGACCTGGCCGAGGAAGCGGTGGAAGGCGGGACGAAGCTCTCAGTCAACGGTCCGGCGCACTACGCGGGACGCGAGCAGATGGAGATACCGGGCGATATCTCTTCAGCCGCGTTCTTTATGGCCGCGGCGGCGATACTGCCCGGTTCGGATCTGCACCTCCTCGATGTGGGGTTGAACAGTACCCGCGCCAAAGTCATTGACGTCCTGCGCCTGGCCGGTGCAGACGTAACGGTCGCCGATGAAAAGGAGATGGCGAACGAACCGGTGGGGACGATCTTGATCCACGGTCCGGCGGACCGGTTTCCGTTGTCGCCACCCGATGGCGCGATCACATTGGAAGGTCCGTTGATCGCGCAACTGATCGACGAACTGCCGATGCTGGCGGTGTTGGGAACGCAATTGGAAGGCGGCCTGATCATCCGTAACGCCGCGGAGTTGCGCTTAAAAGAATCGGACCGTATCGCGGCGACGGTGGCGAACTTACGCGTGATGGGCGCGCGGGTGCAGGAACTTCCCGATGGGATGCAGATCGACGGACCGGTTCACTTGCACGGCGCGCGTATCGACGCCCAACGCGACCATCGGATCGCGATGGCGTTCGCGGTCGCGGCCCTGTGGGCCAAAGGCGAATCGGTGATCGATGGCGCCGAGGATTGCGTCGGTGTTTCCTGTCCCGAATTCTTTACGCTGCTCGATTCGGTGGTCGAACGATGAGCCGGTTAGATCGAGGGATCGTGCTTGTCGGATTTATGGGCGCGGGGAAAACGACCGTAGGGCGGGAACTGGCCGCGAAGTTGGATGCCAACTTCCTCGATCTCGACGAAATGTTGATTGAACGATCAGGTCGGTCGATCGCAGACCTCATCGATCGCGAGGGGGAAACAGGTTTCCGAAAGCGGGAATCGGAGGCGTTATTGGAGTTGCTAAGCGGGCAACCCGGCGCTGTGATCGCGCTTGGCGGCGGCGCCTGGACCATCTCGGAAAACCGCGCTGTGATCGTTTCCGCGAATTGGTTAAGCGTTTGGTTGGACACACCTTTTGAACTCTGTTGGCACCGGATCGCCGGTTCGCCGGAGCTCCGGCCGCTGGCACCGGACAAGACAACCGCGCGGGAATTATTTGAGCATCGTCGCGAGGTCTATGGCTTGGCGGAACTCGTGGTTTCGGTCGAGCAGAATGCGAGCCCTGCCGACGTAGTATCGTCAATACGGGACTCGATCGCCGACGAAACCGCTTCACCGCGTTAGGTCCGCACACGGGATCCGGACCACTTCGTATTTACCATCCCAGATATTCGGACGGCCGCGAACGATCAGACCTGTTTCCGTGGGATCGCCCGCGAGCGTGCAGAACGGTTTCGCGATCCGTCGATAAACGCGCATTTGTGGATAGGGCGGTACATTCAATTCGCGCAAGGACCATTCCTGCAACGGCAGCACGGTCTCACCGGAGCCGGTCTTGAAGACCACAGCCCTAGCGAGAGGCGGTAGCTTTTCTTGCAATTGCGGATCGACCTTGATCACGGCGATCTCGGTGTTGCCGGAGTAGAGGGCGCCCGATAGATACATATCCCACCAGCCAACAAAACTTAAGGCCGGCAGAACGGCGCTGGCGAGTACAACGAACAGCGCGATCCGCGCCTTGTTCTCGGGTTTTCGCGTTCCGCGAAACAACTGGACGGCAAATACATCGCAATTCCAGAACAGAGCCGCGTTCAGCAGGATGAGGATGATATTCCAGGCCCAAACGACTTGGTTGGATCCACGCGACATTAGCAACGCCAGTACTCCGCCATGCATCGCAATCGCGATAACAACGGCAACTTTGCGAGTACGGCGAAAGTGCAGCGCTATGCCGGTGAAGATCTCGGCAACGGCCACACCGAACGCGATCGCGGTCAGGGGCAAGCGGAATCCCACGATGTTTTGGACCGGACTTAAGAGGTTTGGCAAGGTCTCGTGAGCGAAGGTGTGGTTCAGCTTCTGCGCGCCGCTCCAAAAGTAGAGCGCGGCGACTACCACTTGCGCGAGCGCGATGGCGCGTTGGTCTTGCTCGCGGTTGGGGGATTCGTCGGAACAGATCACGAATACCAGCAACAGTAACCAATACTGGTAAACCCAGGGCTGCATGCGGGTTTGGTCCAGAGTAGCCAGGGGGACGAGCAAGATCGCGAGGGCGGCGATAAATAGATTTGTGCGTTGGGGACGGATGAATACTCCCGCGATGGCGAGCAAGATCAAGCTGCTCAACACAAACTCCGCGCCCACGCCGATCGATGGCGACAGATCGCCCACGACGGCCACCCGCGGAATTTGGCGGGACCACGAAGCCCATAGCGGTTTCGAGATCCCCATCCCGATCAGGAGCCCGGCGACCGTTACGATCTTCGCCTGGTACAAACGCCCGTAAAATTCCATATCATCTGTCTTCATTGATCGTGGTGCGAATTCTAATTAGGCAGGAGAGAAACCACAATGCGGAGACTTAAACCTCTTTTTCTGGTGGCGGTGGGGGCGGTAGCTTTCGCCTGGGGCGGTTTCACGGCATCGGGTCAGACCGCAAGCGACTATCGCTTCCTCGAAGTGACCGATATTGCCGGCCAGCCGATCGCCGACGCCGAAGTCGAAACCGAAGGCACGGGTCAGCAACGTTCAGAGACGACGGACGAGAAAGGAAAAGCGCGTGTCATGATCATCTACGGCGACTACACTACGCGCGCGCTCCGGATCTCGAAGGACGGCTTCGACCCGGAAGAAGTGCCGGTCAGCTATCACTACCAGCGCACGCTGCTGGACGACGAACTACCGCCTTACGATCCTCACCGTCCGATCCACGTCGTCCTGTTGCGCCAGGCGGTGGGAGGCCAACGCCCCAGCGCCGATGACGCAGAACGACGAAGGCGAGATCTGATCTTCGCGGTGAAGAATAACTGGACCGGCGAGGTGACGAAGCTGATCCGCGGAGGGGTCAGTCCCGATACGGTAGACGATAACGGGGTCCCGATCATTATTTGGGCGAGCGCCTCAAAGTATGTGGAGGTCGTGCGCGAGTTGTTGGCCTTGGGGGCCGACGTCAAGAAGCCGGACGGGATGGGAAGAAAAGCCTTGCTCTATTATCTGATCGTCCATTTCCAGGATCCGGATCTCGACCTGGTACGCGCGTTGATCCGGGCGGGGGCCGATGTGAACGCGACGAACCGCAGGGAAATTACGCCACTCTCGGCGGCCGAACATACAAAGAACGCCAAGTTGATCGACCTGATCAAAAGCGCGGGTGGTAAATAGCCACCACCCGCAGAGACCAGCAAGCCGCTTGTTTGCCCCTCCTCACTACCGAGATCCACAATTGACGTCCCGCCAGTGCCCCTCTAGAGTTAGATAGGATCGTCGCGGCTTCGATATCGTTGATCTCCGGTACCTGGAACCGAACGACCGGTGCGTTTCATGTCCGATATTGTTAGCGCAAACGACTCCCCCGAGCCGGCGCACCTGCCGTCCGCGTGGAGCCCCCTTTCTCACTCACTTTTCCGAACGCTTTGGATCGCCGCGGTGGCTTCGAACATCGGTACCTGGATGCACAACGTCGGGGCCGATTGGTTGATGACCTCGCTAGCCCCGTCGCCGCTGCTGGTGGCGTTAATGCAGACGGCCGAGAACGCGCCGCTCTTCTTACTCGCGTTGCCTGCAGGGGCCTTGGCCGACATCGTCGATCGGCGACGGCTGCTCCTTTATACCCAAGGATGGATGTTGATCTCGGCGGTGGCGTTAGGTCTCCTGACCATTTTCGGACTGACCACCCCGCCGGTCCTGTTGGCGCTGATCTTCTGTCTGGGCTTGGGTGCGGCGTTGAATGCGCCGGCCTGGCAGGCCATCGTACCGGAACTGGTTCCGCGCGACGAACTGGCCGGAGCGGTTTCGCTCAACAGTGTCGCCTTCAATATCGCGCGCGCGGTCGGTCCGGCCTTGGGTGGGCTGGTCGTGGCCGCGGTCGGATCGTGGGCGGTGTTTATGTTGAACTCGCTCTCGTTCCTCGGGGTGATGCTGGTGCTTTATCGCTGGCAGCGCGAACCGCTCGAGAGCATCGCGCCGACCGAACGAGTGGTGGGCGCCATGCGCGCCGGCGTTCGGTATGTCCGGCACGATCCCGCGTTACGCGCGGTGCTGATCCGCACCGCGTTGTTTGTCCTTTGTGCCAGCGCCCTTTGGGCCACCTTGCCGTTGATCGCGCGGAAGGAACTCGGGCTCGGCGCGCTGGCTTACGGCGTCCTGTTGGGTGGTTTGGGTACGGGTGCGATCCTCGCCGCTTTCTTCTTGCCGTTAATTCGTCGGCGCGTTTCACTTAACGGATTGACGGTTGCGGGCACTCTTGTTTTTGCCGGCGCGACGGTCGCGTTGGCGGAACTGCGCAATTTCCCACTGCTCTGTTTGGCCCTGGTGGCGGGCGGCGTGGCCTGGATGACGCTAATGTCCAGTTTCAATATCTGCGTTCAGGCCTTGGTGCCGGGATGGGTGCGCGCCCGCGTTTTGGCAATTTACCTGCTGACGTTTTTTGGCGGAATGGCGGCGGGCAGCGCGATCTGGGGAACCGTGGCCACGCATTTGGGAGTGACCCGTGCCCTTTTGATCGCGGCGGGCACGGCCGTGCTCAGTACGGTGGCGGCGTTGATCTTGCCTTTACGCACCGGCGTAGAACTCGACTTAGAACCGTCGCTCCATTGGTCCGATCCTATCCTGATCAACGAACCGCACCCCGAGGCCGGCCCCGTCTTGGTCACCGTCGACTACCGGATCGACCCCGAACGAACGGACGAGTTTGTCGAGGCCATGCAGGAAGTAAAACGTATCTCGCGCCGGGATGGAGCCATACGCTGGGGGCTCTTCAACGATACCGCCCAACCGGGGCATTTTCTGGAAACATTCCTCGTTGAATCCTGGGCCGAACATATGCGCCAGCACGCACGCATCACCAACGAAGACCGCACCGCCCAGGACCGTGCTCGTTCGTTCCATCTCGGCGAAACCCCGCCCGCGGTCACGCACATGATCGCGCGGGATCATTCCTCGGGCACACGGCGTCTGCGGTATCGTTGAACATTTGGTGAGACCGTTTTACCTCAGCGCGCTAATTCATTTCCGGCAGTTTCGGACGCAACGCGCACTGAGCGTTACCGCCGGCTTCACCAGCGCAGGTAATGAGCTTGGGGGCGATCTCCAAGCGGCAATGGTCGGCTTGGCCGGTCGTCCCGTTGACGCAGATATAAGTTCCGACGACCTGCGGCGTCCGCGTCCTTACGACATTCGCGGTGCGGCGGCTCTTAACGAACCGATACCCGGCCTTGGCTCGGGCCGTATTGCCTTCGACTTCCGTACCCTGGACCGCTTGCCGAGCGGCATGACCTTTGGTCGTAGACCGATTCGCCACTGCCGTGGCCGTCGTGACCACCGCGACGACCAGAACCAACACAAGTTTTCTCACCGAGAACCCCCCCCTGAATCTTCCGAGTTCGATTAATGAATAAACGATTTAAGTGATTAGCCCTGCGTTCGCACCAGCGCCACGGGTGCCTGTCCGGGCGGTTCAGAATATGACCCTACTGGCGCCGCTGACGCCGAATGGTCCACCCGAACTGCAGGCACCGCTAGCGCTACAGTAAAAAGGGCCGCTCGAGTACACCGTGCACGTTTTGTGCCCCACGCAGACTTTTTTGCAGTTTCCCTTATTGCAGTTTAAACATTTCGGAGCGGTTCCCCGTCCGTCACAGTCGATCTTCTCCGTGCCGCCGCCGCTGGTCGCGCTCATCCGAAACATTGCGTCTTTCAAGGCATCAGCATTCGTGGGATAGGGGACCGGCCAATTCCAATGCAGGGTGAAACTTCGTTGATCGCCGTCCTCAGTCGTGGCCGCGAAGGACGTTCCCCGCACGGCGGTTTGCATGCACCGGAGCGCCTTGGCGGCTTCGCCCGCGGGTAGCGACGTTTCGCCGGTCGTCACGCGGTCAAAGGTCCAGCGCCCACCGCGGATTTTCGAGAAATTGTATTCAAATTCGACCGCCCCGTTCCCCTGCACCCCCCGCCAGCAATCCTTAAGCTTCGGGACAACGTCGCTATGGAAATACCGGTTGATACGTTGTTGGGATGACACCACTTTGTCCTCGGTAATTTCAGCCTGCGGGGCCACCCTATTCGGCGGTATCTGCGCGCCGCGGCGCTGGGCCAGACCCCGACCTTGATGGAGCAACGAGAAACCGAAAACGACCATCACGACCAAGAATACGGACGCTCGTTTCATAGGTAGCTTCCTTTCCGTTCACCCTCGATAGCCCACATCCGGGATACGGGCCGCGGCGCGCTAAAATCCGCGAAGCGGTGCCAGCAGATTAAAACATCACTCTGGACCCGCCGGACACCCCAAAGGGGCCGCCGGACGCGCAATAACCTCCGGAACCGGTACAGCCTAAGGGCCCTCCGGCCCCCTCGATGGTGCATTTTTTGGTTCCAACGCAAACCGTTTTGCAGACGCCGTTGCTACAAGTCTGACACTTGGCTTTGGTTCCATGGCCATCACAGTCATCGCTTGACGTGCTTCCGCCGTTAGTTGCCCGCATGCGTAACATGGCGGTTGTCAGTTCATCCGCATTCGCCGGAAAGGGGACCGGCCAGCTCCAATAAAGCGTGTAGCTCGTCTGCAACGTATCGTCCGAGGTCGCGGCAAACGACGTTCCTCCCACAGCAGTTTGCATGCACCTGAGGGCGATGACCTCTTGCGCTTGCGGCAACGTTGTTTGGTCGGTCACGATCTTGTTAAGCGTCCAGCGGCTGCCGTTCCGTGGCTTGGTGAAGGTATATTCAAACTGGATCGTGCCGTTACCCCGCAGTGTCTTCCAGCAGGGTTTTAGTTTCGGTGCGACGTCATTGTTGAAATACCGGTTGATCCGCTGTTGGGTAGAAACCACCTTGTCCGGTGTGATTTCCGCGCGCTGGGCCGTGCCTGCGGGCGGGATCTGGGCTCCTCGGCGTTGAGCCAGGCCCCGGCCCTGATGCAATAACGCGAAAGCGAAAACGATCATTGCGATCGTGAAAAGAACCGCTCGTTTCATCGGTAGCTCCCTTTCCTTTTGCTGTTGAAAATACGGTTTGCCCAGATATGCCTTCGCCCGGCCACGGTCGCCGGACCTTCCCGGTTAGCTTTGCGGTAGTTCAGAAGATCACCCTCGATCCACCAGTAACGGACCATGGTCCACCCGAAGCGCAAATGCTATTCACTTGACAATTATTTCCCTCTTCTTGATAGATCATTGAACACGTTTTGTATCCTACGCAGACCTTCTTACAGGTTCCTTTGTCGCAAAGGTAACATTTCGGAGCGGTCCCCCGTCCGTCGCAGTCAACGGGTTTGGTGGTGCCGCCGTTTTTCACGCGAAACGCGAACATCGCGTTCTTCAAGGCTTCTGCCCGGGCGGGGAAAGGAACCGGCCAGCTCCAATGCAGCTCGAAATCCCGCTGATCCTTATCATCTGCGGTAGACGCGAAAGAAGACCCGCGGACCGCCGTTTCCATACAACGGAGGGCCTTGGCGCTTTCGGCGGCAGGGAGCGAAGTACCGCCGGTGGTCACGCGGTCAAAGGTCCAACGCCCCGTGCCCGTCCTGGTAAAGGAATAATCAAATTCGACGTTTCCTTTCCCCTGAACGCCGCGCCAGCACTCCTTCAATTTCGGCACGATGTCGTCGTGAAAATACCGGTTTACTCGCTGCTGCGTGGATACCGCCTGTTCCGGACTAAGTTCGGCCCGCTGCGCGGTGCGATCGGGCGGTATTTGCGCGCGTTGGCGTTGGGCCCAACCGCGGCTCTGGTGAAGTAACGCAAAGGTCAAAACGATCATTAATATCAAGAAAAGACCCGCTCGTTTCATCGTTAGCTTCCTTTCCGCCTGATATTGAGAATAGCGCTCCCGCGCAACGTGGGACCCCGCCGCCACCGCCCTCCCGTCGAGTCCGTCGTGCGCGCGACGGTCCGGCTAGGTCAATAAATCACCCTCGATCCGCCGCCCACACCGAAAGGCCCACCGGACGCGCAGGTACCGTTCAGTTCACACGTAGGAGTCTGGCCAAGTACTACTTTTGCGTCGATGCATACCGTGTATCCTACGCAGACCTTTTTGCACGTTCCTTTATCGCACTTTAAACATTTCGGAGCGGCCCCATGTCCATCGCAATCGGTCGTGGTGCTCGCACCGCCGCTTTTAGCGCGCATTGCAAACATCGCGTTTTTCAAGATGTCACCGTTGGTGGGATAGGGAACGGGCCAATCCCAGTGCAGCGCGAACGTACGCTGATCGGCATCCTCCCGAATAGATGCGAACGAGGTTCCGCGCGCAGCAGCCTGCATGCAGCTGAGGGCCTTGGCTGCCTGGTCCGCCGGCAGCGACGAGTCGCCCGCACTCACCTTTTCCAAGACCCAACGGCCGGCGCTAGTTTTGGTGAAGGAATAATCGAATTGGACCATCCCTTTCCCCTGCAACCCGCGCCAACACTCTTTTAGTTTTGGCACGACATCATTGTGAAAGTACCGGTTGATCCGCTGTTGGGCGGTCACGATCTGAGCAGGCGTCAGTTCTGCCCGTTCAGCAACGCGCGCGGGCGGGATTTGGGCGCGCTGGCGCTGGGCCAACCCTCCGCCCTGGTGCAACAACGCGAAGATCGATGCGATCATTATGATGGTGAATAAACCGGCTCGTTTCATGGTCAGCTTCCGTTTCGTTTGCGACCCCAAAATACCCGGTGGCGGGGCCGGCGCATGCGCGTGCCCCGGTCCTCGCACCCGTGCGCGCCATCGCGCGCACGTCCCAACGTTCAGAACATTGTCCGCGACGCGCCGGTCACCCCGAAGGGACCACCCGAAGCACACGTAATGCTCATGTTGCATCCAGTTTCCGGGCTTCCCGCAGGTATGGTACAGACCAAGTATCCGACGCAAACATCGGTGCACTTCCCTTTTACGCATTCGATACAATGCGGCTCGGTACCGTCTCCATCGCAGTCGGTAGCACTGCCCGTGCCGCCAACGCTCGGGCGCATCCGGAACATCGCGTCCTTCAAGGAATCGGCGTTGGCGGGATACGGAACCGGCCAATTCCAATGAAGTACGAATTTCTGCTGGTTCCGCTCGTCAGCGGTGGTGGCGAACGACGATCCGCGCGTTGCGTCTTGCATGCAACGGAGCGCCTTGGCGGCCTGGTCCGCCGGCAGCGACGTGTCGCCCGTGCTCACCTTTTCCAAGACCCAGCGGCCGGCGCTAGTTTTGGTGAAAGAATAATCGAATTGGACCATCCCTTTACCCTGCAACCCGCGCCAGCAGGTTCCTAACTTGGGAACGACGGTGTTGTGAAAATACCGATTGATCCGCTGTTGCGTGGAAACAACTTGTTGCGGTGTTCGTTCAGCGCGTTGGGTGGTGCGGGCAGGCGGAATTTGCGCCCGTTCGCGTTGGGCCAGGCCGCGGCCTTGATACAGGAGAGCAAAAGCGAAGCAGATGATCACTATCAGGAATAGCCCGGATCGTTTCATCGACAGTCTCCTTTTCCGTCCGTCGTCAAAAGGCGCTGCACCGCCGGCGAGGGGAAACTCGGCGAGTACCGCACAGACACGGTCGTACGATTTCCGCAATACTACTCGCAATAAGACCAACTTGTACAACTTACTGGGTCACGTACCCGGGGTTGCCGCCTCGGCGTTGGCCCATCGGTGCGGTTTGCCTCCCTTATTTCCGTGCGTTATCCTGACGCATAAGGGAACCGCCTCCGTTTTGGGATTTAGTAAGCTATGGCCACTCCTGCCAAAACCGTCGACGAACCGCTGCCCCAAGCGATGCAAGAGCATACCTACTCGATCATGTATCAGGTCGAGGGGGCGCACTGGTGGTTTGCCGGACGGCGGCAGATCATCGCCAGTTTCGTCGAGCGTATTTGCCGCGACCTAGGCAAGGCCAATCCTCGCATTTTGGACGTAGGTTGCGGGACGGGCGCGAATTTGGAGATGCTCTCGCGTTTCGGCGTTCCCGAAGGAGTGGATGTTTCGGCGGATGCGTTGGCGTTCTGTCGGGCGCGGGGTCTGACCAATTTGATCGAAGGAGCGGCCGAAGATCTGCCCTATCCCGATCAGACCTTCGATCTGGTGACCGGGCTGGACCTGGTCGAGCATTTGGATTCGGACCTGGCGGGATTGCGCGAGATGCACCGGGTTCTGCGGCCCGGAGGTCGGGTACTCTTGTTCGTCCCCGCGTTCATGTTCCTTTGGGGAGTGCAGGACGATGTCAGCCACCACCGGCGGCGTTACACCCTACGCGGATTGCGCGAGGTGTTGACCGAAGCGGGATTTGCGGTCGAACGATCGACTTACGCCAACATCACCTTTTTCACACCGATCCTTCTGGGCCGCGCGCTAATGCGGCTGACCGGATTCCGGCCCGAGTCCGAGAACAATCTAAACGTCTCGGCCCTTAACGGTATTCTGGCGCCGATCCTCGGGTTCGAGCGGCACTTCTTGCGCCGGTTCAATTTTCCGTTTGGGGTTTCCGCGATCTGCGTCGCTCGCCGACAGGAAGACTAGGCCGTTCGTTTCTGCGGTGCCACCGCCGCGTCTTCTACCCGCTTCGAATAAAGATCTGATTCACCGGCCGGACGTGTATTCCAGCGTTTATGTATCCACAACCATTGGTCGGGATAGGCACGTACGTATCGTTCGATGACTCGGGTCATTGTCTGCGTCAATTCTCGCGCATCGTCGTCACGATTTCCGATCGGGTCGAATTGGAGGGGCGGTTCGATCTTGACCACGTACTTCCGGCGCACGGGATCCCAGGGTGCGAAGATCGGCAGGATCACCGGATTGCTACGTAGCGCCAGATCGGCAATGCCGACACTGGTGGAGGCAGGAATGCCGAAGTAATCGACAAAAACGCCTTCGTGCGGTTGCGAGTTCAGGTCGATCAGAATTCCAAGCGTGCCGCCGTTGTTCAGCGCGCGCAGCATCGGACGGGCGGCCGATTTTTTGTCGATCGAACGATTACCGGAGCGCGTCCGGATCCCTTCGACCAAGTTTTCGATCTTGGGATTGTCGATGCGGCGGACCAGAAAGCTCAGCGGATAATCCATCACCGATGGTGCAAAGGCGGTCAGTTCCCACGCACCCAGATGCCCGGTAAACATGATCACCGCGCGATTGCCCGCGCGCGCCGTGCGCAGGTGTTCGAATCCTTCGATCACACAAACACGATCGAGATTGGTTCCCGACAAGCGGTTCAGTTGGCTGAACAGACCGAACTGCCGGCCGAGGCTCGCGAACGTTCCGCGCAGCACTCGCCGCCGCCCCGCCGCATCCAGATCGGGCAACGCCATCTCCAGATTACGTTCGCCGGTGCGACGCAGGCGCCCGCCAACGAGATATGCAAACGCTCCCACGAACCGTCCGGCGGCCAACGCCCAGCGTAGCGGCAACACCGATAACGCGCCCAGCACTATGCGCGCGACGGAATATTCCGCAGTGATTTGGAAGGTCGATTTATGACGCATTTACGTAACTAGTAGTTTAACCCGGGCCGGCTATTTTAGCTCCCGCCTCGTCTCGCCCGCGAGATAGGTCCGCGTAACGTAATCCACACGTTGATAGGCCGTGTGGCAGGTATTGCAGCTTTGGATCTTTCCCCGATCGGTAATGCTGCTGGCCTTACCGTCCAGGATCAGATATTCCCAATCGCCGCTGGCCGCGTTGTATCCTTTCTCGCGTTTCCGCATGACGGTCAGCAATTCAGGGTTCATGTCGGCCGGAGCGGATAGCTTTTCCTTCACGATGATCGAACCTTCAGGGAAAACCGGTACGCGTTGATGCATCATCGCGTCCGTACCGACGGTATTTACGTAGACCGAAATATATTTGTGCAGATGCGGGCTTCCCGCCATCCGTCCAGGAATGCGGGCGCAACTGATCGACGGTAGGGGGTCCATCTTCTGGGGAGTCGGGTTCACCAACGTCCATTCCTTATAAGGAGCGATCTCGGCCAGTACCTTTTCGTTGTCGGTTTGAGCTAGCATCGCGGCCGTGGGAGTTCGCGTTGTCCGGAAGTAGCGTTGAACGGAGTTACCGATCATGGCGAGACCGCCCAGTCCGACGAGAACTAAATGAACGACACCTACTGTGGTTCGAACACTCATAACCTATTCCTTTCGATCTTCGTTTAAAGACCGAACGGTCAGAGCGCCAGGACTTGCATCATGGCCTCGTGCACCAGCCCGTTGCTGGCGATAACGGGTGGTTCGTAAATGCTAAACGCACCGCCGGCGTAGTCGGAAACCCGGCCCCCGGCCTCTTCGATCAGCAAAACGCCGGCCGCGACATCCCAGGGGTTCAGCCCCTCTTCCCAAAAGCCATCGAAGCGCCCACATGCTACGTAGGCCATATCCAGGGCCGCGGAGCCATCGCGGCGTACTGCCTGCGCGTGCATGAGGAAATTGGTGAAGTGGCGCACGAACTCCGCGCCGCGCTCGCGGATGTTGTAGGGAAAGCCCGTGCAGACCAAGGCGGCGTTCAGATCTTCGGTCTCGGACACGCGAATGCGGCGGTTGTTAAGCGTCGCTCCTTGCCCGCGTTCGGCGGCGAACAACTCGTCGCGCAACGGATCGTAGATCACGCCGACCTCGACCACCCCTGCGCGCTCCAGAGCGATCGAAACGCAGAAGCAGGGGTAGGCATGCGCGTAGTTGGTCGTGCCGTCCAAGGGGTCGATGATCCAGCGATATTCGCTCGCGCCTTCGATGGCCGTGGTCACGCCCGACTCTTCCGCCAAGATCGCGTGGCGTGGATAGTAAGAGCGGATGCGGTCGATGATCAACGCTTCCGCGGCGAGGTCCGCTTCGGTGACGAGATCGATCGCACCCTTCTTCCGTATCTGAAGGATACGCCCATACCGTTCGGCCAAAATGGCGCCGGCCTCGCGTGCGGTATTGATGGCAAAATTAAGCAGACTTCGCTCCTGGATTCAAAAGAATTAACAGTAGATAGCGGAGAGAACCGAGAAGAACCAAAGCCTCTGTTCTCTCTGCTGCCTCCTGTGAAATTCCGTCTCAAATACTAACACTAAGTGACTTTTGACTCTTCCGCCTCGCGGCGGGCAATGCCTTCGCGGGAGTGGTAACGCCAGAATGCCGGGAGCAGAACACCCAAGAGACCGGAACCGAGCGCGCAGAGAATGCCGCCGGAAACGATCGACGTGCGGAGGCTGAACAACGTCGCCACCGCGCCGGCTTCGGCGTTGCCCAGCATCGGCCCCGTCATGTAGCTGATCATTTCGATCCCCGCCAAGCGCCCGCGCAGACGGGTCGGGATAGTTTGATTCCACATCGCCATCCGGAACAAGCCGCTGATGGTATCGCCCGCGCCCGCCAACGCCAGCCAGAAAAGAGCGAGCCAGAGCGCGTGCGACAAACCGAATCCGATGATCGCTAAGCCCCAAACGGCCGCCGCCAGGGTAATGGCCGCGCCGTGGCGATGCACGTGTTTGGTCCAACCGGAAGTTACCGTTGCGATCAACGAGCCAACCGCGGGCATCGCGTAGAGCAAGCCCACGGCCGCGCCGCCGCCGAACTCTTCGGCATAGGCCGGGAATAACGCCATCGGCATGCCGAAGAACATCGCATTGATATCGATCAGATAGGTGCCCAGCAGATCCGGCCGGCTTTTGGCGTAACGCAACCCTTCCGCGATCGAATGCAAGCTCGGGCGGTCGGCATCGCTCGCCCGGGGCGTAGCCTGGACCAACCAGAGACTAGTGAGCGAAACGAGCACGGTCGCAAAATCGATGGAATAGGTAATGACCGGCCCTACGGTTGCCGCCAGAAACCCGCCCACCGCCGGACCGAGGATCGCGGCCAGGCTAAACCGCAAGGTATGTAACGCCGCCACCGCCGTCATGTGTTCGGCCGGTACTAGTTGTTGGATAAAGGCCTCGCGCGACGGGCGTTGCAATCCATTCAACCCGGCGAACAAAGCCGCCACCAGGTAGAGCACCCAGACGCGCGGTTGCGGCAGCAGGGAATTGAGGCCCAAGGTCGCAATGCACAACGCGGTGGCCAACTCCGCCATCCGCATCAACCGCCGCCGGTCCACGTAATCGGCCAGCGCGCCCCCGACAAAGGCCATCAGCAGCATCGGGACGAACTCGATCGCGCCCAACAACCCGACCGCCCAGGACGACTTCGTCAGTTGGTACATCTGCCACGGCAGCACGACGTAGGTCATCATCGAACCGAAGAACGACACCGTCTGGCCAAGATAGAGCAGACGAAAATCGCGCGAGGCCTTGAGGGGCGAAAGGTCCATGGCCACCGATTTCAAACCACGACGGACCGGGCCGCGACGGTCGCGCGGGGGGGCAGTCTGCGAGTTCTCCGTTTCGCCGGGGATCGGAGTGGGAGTCAAGTGAGGATTGTTGCTTGGGTCAGACGACACTGCGCTACGCCGCTGGTTGAATACCGAACAAAATTCCGAGGCCGTCGCTAAACGCACGCACGCTGGCTTGATCGACGGCGAAATATGATTCGCCGATCAGGTGGCTCGCGCGATAGGAGAGCGTGCACGCCGTCGTATCGCGTCCCTGAATGATCTCGTCCCGGGTGCCAAACTCGATCTTCAGCGACTGCTGGTCGACGTCGCAAAGTTCCAACGAGAGATTCAAGGGGGTGTGGGTCATCCCGCGCGTAGGCTCTTCGAGCCAATCGACCAAACTGACATACAGCTTGCGCAACGCGGTCTCGGGCATCAACAGCTGCGAGAGAATTACGGAATACTCCTTGGCCTTCTCCATCGCGGCAAAACTGTGCTGCGCCAACTGCACGCGGTTCCAGTGCTTGCAGGTGATCATCAACTCGACCAAAAAGTACTTGGTCTCGCCGATCTCGACGCGGCTGCGGGCGCGCCAAGTACTCATACCCCAGCCGTCGCTTGAGATAAATTTCCAACTAGAAAGTTCGTCCGGCATTCCAGCGCATCCTCGGGGGACAAGATTTCGTGAGACGCAGATATTACCACGGACGAAAGAGGAACGCAGACCACCGCTTTCGTTTGTAGCCCCGCCTTTAGGCGGAATCTGTGGCCACAGAGCACACAGAGATCACCGAGGGTCGGAAACTAGTAACCTTGCTCCGTGCGCTCTGCGACCTCTGTGGCTACGATCGTTTCCGCCTAAAAGCGAGACTACGAACGCGGGCAGCATTGGGCAACCGGCGGGTCTCTGGTCTAAGATGACTCGTCCCAAAAACCGGTAACCATTCCGGGAATAAACCACCTTTGAGGGTGTCCTTCGTTCACCCGGAGACTTTGTTAATGGAAGCGATCAATCGGGATAGCGCGCGTGCGAGCGATCAGGATTTTGCTCCGCGTACCATCTGGCCGGTCATCGGCGCATCGTCCGTCGGCACCATGATCGAATGGTACGACTTTTACATCTTCGGCAGCCTAACGGCGACGATCGCACCGCTCTTCTATCCGCCGGAAAACCAGACCATCGCCTACATCGCCTATCTCGCGACGTTTGCAGTGGGTTTCGTCGTGCGGCCGTTCGGGGCGCTCTTCTTCGGACGGATCGGCGATAAGGTGGGCCGCAAATACGCCTTCCTGGTCACGCTCTTGATCATGGGGGGCGCGACCGCGTTGATCGGTGTGTTGCCGACGTTCCACCAGATCGGCTACGCCGCGCCGGTGATCTTACTGGTTATCCGCATATTGCAAGGTTTGGCGTTGGGTGGCGAATACGGCGGTGCGGCGGTTTATGTCGCCGAGCATGTGCCGGACCATCGGCGTGGATTTTATACTTCGTTCATTCAGATCACGGCCACGCTCGGGTTGTTCGTTTCGTTGGCGGTGATCCTGATCGTCCAGAACACGATGAGCGCCGACCAGTTCGCGGGCAAAGGTCCGGGCCTGGCCGGTTGGCGCATTCCGTTTCTGGTCTCGATCTTTTTGGTGGGGATCTCGCTCTACGTGCGGTTGCGGATGAAGGAATCGCCGATCTTCAAGCAGATCAAAAGCGCGGGGATGACTTCGGCCAGTCCCCTGATCGAAGCGTTTACCAAGTGGGATAATTTGAAGCGGGTCTTGATCTCGCTATTCGGCGCGACGGCCGGGCAAGGCGTGGTGTGGTACACGGGACAGTTCTACGCGTTGTTCTATCTGCAGTCGATCCTGAACGTGAACGCCACGTCGGCGAATTATGTCGTGGCCGTGGCGCTCTTGTTAGGAATGCCGTTCTTCATCTTTTTCGGCGCCTTGAGCGACCGCATCGGACGCAAGTGGATCATCATGGCGGGATTACTGCTGGCGGTGATCTCGTACATTCCGATATATCAGGCAATGCAAAAGACAGCGGGATCGAATGTCGCTACCGCGGTTTCGAAAAAGTCGCCGGTGACGGGTGCGATCTCGTTAACGCCGATGTCGTCGGACGCGGCCGGGACTTTTTCGCCGGCGCCGAAAGTGTTGCCCTACACCACCTTCAAGGATTTCATCACGAACAAAACCGCGTGGACGCTGATCCTGTTGGTTTTCATCCAGGTATTTTGGGTGACCATGGTGTACGGACCGATCGCGGCGTTCTTGGTCGAGACCTTCCCCGCTAAGATCCGCTACACCGCGTTATCGTTGCCGTATCACATTGGGAATGGAGTGTTCGGCGGCTTGCTGCCGTTGATTGGTCTTTCGGTGATTGCCAACACGGGCAACATCTACGCTGGCCTGTATTACCCGATGATCGTCGCGACGGTGACGCTGATCGTGGGTTCGTTGCTGCTGCGCGAAACGCACGGGCACCGGATTTGGGATGAAACGAAGGCGGAAGAAAAATAGGCCATATAGGTCCAATTTGGCTGCTTGCCTGATTTGGGGTTCGTCGCGATGAATGATCGCCGCTTTGAAGAACTTGGCGAACCGAACATCCGCTTTGGAGAACTGCAGGTTTGGATTCACGGTCGCCAGTTCCCTGAGTCCGACGATTATTGGGATGGGAATTGGCTCCGGGTGACCGCACATTGCGGCGCCCAAGGCGCTGACGTCTGGACAGTAGGCCCAATCATTCACCTTGGGGATCTCGTTCGCTGGTTGCGAGCCTTGGAAGAGTTGAACCGGACCCTGACGGGACGAGCAGACCTAATCAACCTCGAACCTGAGTTGTCAGTAAAAATTTCGGTCGATGTTATCGGCCAACTCTTGATTGAGATCGAAATCACTCCCGATCACATGAACCAGAAACACTGGTTTCGATCGGAGGTGGACCAAACGTATCTACCGCCGCTCATAGCGAGTTGCCAGCGAATCCTTAAGGATTTTCCGGTGAGGGCTAAGCCGTGAGTCCAACCCGAACGCAATTTTTCGATAAAAGTTGGCGCCCAACGGGTCAATAGGCTAAATTGAGAGCATGAGTACCCTAGAACTCCATCTTCCGGAACCGACGGCGGAAAAGCTACGGCTCGCGGCTGAGCGTTTACATATGTCACCAGAAGACTTACTGATCGTCAGCCTGGAAGAAAAACTTACCCAACTGGACGGCCAATTCCGAACCGCAACCGAGTATGTTCTCGAAAAGAATCGTGAGTTATATGACCGGCTAGCTTAATGCGCTACCTTACGATCGACGAGATTATTTCCCTACATCGGCGGTTGATCGAGGAGTCCGGCGGCGGACACGGGTTGCGGGACCGTCGAGCGCTTGAATCGGCGGTGGCACAACCCGAGATGTCGTTTGATGGGGAGGACCTGTATTCTTCACTGGCGGAAAAGGCTGCTGCGTTGGGACATTCACTGATCCAAAATCACCCGTTTGTCGACGGCAACAAACGTATTGGACACGCCGCGATGGAAGTTTTTCTCATGCTCAACGGATATGAGGTCAAGGCATCGACGGACGAACAAGAGCAGCTAATTTTGTCCGTGGCCAGCGGCCGGGTGGCGCGTGAAGAACTCGCATTTTGGATTAGCCAACAAATTGTCCAGCGGATGCCATGACCCCTGACTGTCAATCGTTAGCCAACATCGGGATCTTCACACCCTTTTCCCGGGCGGTGGTTTCGGCTTCCTCGTAACCGGCGTCGACGTGGCGCGCGACGCCCAAGCCCGGATCGTTGGTTAGTACGCGGTTCAAACGCTTCGCCCCTTCGTCCGTACCGTCAGCGACAGTGACCTGACCGGCGTGCAGGCTGTAACCGATGCCCACGCCGCCGCCGTGGTGAAACGAAACCCAACTGGCGCCGCTGGCAGTGTTCAATAGGGCGTTCAGAATAGGCCAATCCGCGACCGCGTCCGAGCCGTCCTTCATCGCTTCCGTTTCGCGATAGGGCGAGGCCACCGAGCCCGTATCCAAATGATCGCGGCCGATGGCGATCGGCGCTTTCAGATCGCCCCGGCGGACCATTTCGTTGATCGCATCACCCATCTCCGCGCGTTCGCCGTAACCCAACCAACAGATCCGCGAGGGCAGTCCTTGGAACTGAATGCGGTTGCGCGCCAGGCGGAACCAGCGGTTGAGCGTCGCGTCGTGCGGAAACATCTCGAGCGCTAGATCGTCTGTTTTACGGATGTCTTCGGGATCGCCCGAGAGCGCTACCCAACGGAACGGCCCTTTGCCTTCACAAAAGAGCGGGCGGATGTACTCGGGCACAAAGCCGGGAATCTCGAACGCGTCCGTGCAGCCGGCATCGAAGGCGAATTTCCGGATGTTGTTCCCGTAATCGAACGCCACCGCACCCGCTCGTTGGAGGTCCAACATCGCTTGGACGTGAACGGCCATCGAGCCGGTCGAGCGTTTGATATATCCGCTCGGGTCGCGCTCGCGCAGTTCCGCAGCTTCCTCCAAAGAGAGTCCCGCCGGCACATAACCGATCAACGGATCGTGCGCGCTGGTCTGATCCGTAACGGCGTCGACGTGAACACCACGGCGAACGAGCTCGGGCAACACTTCCGCGCAGTTGCCGACGAGACCGACCGACAATCCGCGCTTTTCGTCGACCGCCTTTTGACAGAGGGCCAACGCTTCATCCAGGTCGCGCGCCATGGTGTCGCAATAACCGGTTTCCACCCGCCGTTCGATCCGCCACGGGTCGACGTCGATGCCGAGGAACGCCGCGCCGTTCAACGCCGCCGCCAGCGGCTGCGCGCCGCCCATGCCACCCATACCGCCCGAAACCACGAACCGGCCGTTCAGCGACCCGCCAAAATGACGATCGGCCATCGCGGCAAACGTTTCGAACGTGCCTTGGACAATGCCCTGCGTCCCGATGTAGATCCAACTACCGGCCGTCATCTGGCCGTACATCATCAGACCCTTGCGTTCCAACTCGTCAAAGTGCTCCCAATTGGCCCAATGACCGACCAAATTGCTATTGGCGATCAACACCCGCGGCGCGTACTCGTGCGTGCGGAAAACCGCCACCGGCTTGCCCGATTGAACCAGCAGCGTCTCGTCGTTCTCGATACTTTGTAACTCACGCACGATTGCATCGAACGACGCCCAATTACGCGCCGCCCGGCCGCGGCCGCCGTAAACGACCAGATCCTGTGGCCGTTCGGCCACATTCGGATCAAGGTTGTTCATCAAACAGCGCAACGCTGCCTCCTGATGCCAACCCTTACAGGAGAGCACGGACCCGTGCGGAGCGGTGATGATTCTTTCGGACACGTGATTGATTATCTAATCGCTAAGCGAAAAGGTCGATTCAGATTTTCGTGCATCCACGATCTTAGCGTATATGAGGTCTTCAAGCAGTTCAGAATTCTCGAGCAGACGCACGATGAAGGCGTCCTTCTCGAGATCGTCGAGAGCCTGAAAAGCCGTCCAAAAGACTTCAGCCGTGGCTTGCGTAGCGGTCATATCGTAAAAATACTAACCGATGAATCGGCGCTTTACCACAAATTGGTTTCGGCAAAAACGCCACGGTTCGCCCAAGCTGCGTTGCCGTATTGCAGCCAGCATCTCGCAGCTTGGGTTGTCACACGGAATCTAGCCTACTTCGAGCCGAACATCCGAGAAAACACGCCGCCCGATTCCTTCTTGGTCAGGGTTTCCAACTCACCGGCGTCCAGCCAGGCGCCGCCGCATTTATCGCAGAGATCGATGTTCACGCCCTCGAAATCGACTTCGACCAATTTGCCGTCGCATTTTGGGCAGGGAGGTAGGGCCGCCTCGGCCTGTTCGGCCGACATCTTGGCCTTCATCTTTTCGATCAATTCGCGCTCTTGGCGGCGAAAATAATCTTCTTCCAGCGCTTTTTTGCGGTCATCCAACGGATTCGACATGGGGTCAACCTCTCGAGTGTAATTTCGATTGCAGTTATCGTTAGCTTATTGAATAGCAGAAAAATCGCGGCAGGCAAAATCTAGAGCCCGATTTAGCGTGGGGATCTTAACCACGAATAATCACGAAAAAAGCGCATACGAATAAACACGAAATCGATGGATCTGGTTTTGTTAGATCTCGGAAAACTGGCCCGAACGAACGGCGCCCGCAACGTTCTCGATATCCGGCGCCAGGGCGCGGTCTTTCTCCAACCGCGCGGCGGCGGAACGGACGATCGCATGTGCCTGTTGGACCTTCGGTGCGGCCAGTAACGGCGCGCGGTAATCAACACCTTCCGCGGCGGCGAGTAGTTCGATCGCGGTGACGTGCTCGGCATTCTCGACCACCGTTCTCAACTTCGCTGCCGCGTAGGTGCCCATCGAAACGTGATCTTCCTTGCCGGCGGAGGTGGGTGCGTTATCTACGCTGGCCGGATGGGAAAGCCCCTTCATCTCGTTCAACAAAGCCACCGCCGTGACATGGGCGATCATAAAGCCGGATGCGATGCCCGCATGTGAAGTAAGGAAGGCCGGTAAGCCCTCGCTTAGGTCCGGATTGACCAGCCGGTCGATCCGTCGTTCCGCGATACTCGCCAGATCGGTCAACGCGATGGCTGCGTAATCGAAGACGTGGGCCAACGGCGCGCCGTGGAAATTACCGCCGGAGATAACGTCGTCCTCGCCGCGGTCACCGCCCGGAAAGACCAGCGGGTTATCGGTGGCGCTCCCAGTTTCGATCTCAACCACGTCGCGCGCATGCTGTAGTGTGGTGCGCACCGCGCCGTGCACTTGCGGCATGCAACGAAGACTGTAAGCGTCTTGCACCCGATCGTCGTCGATCCGGTGCGATTCGCGGATCTCGCTATCGTCCAGCAACTCACGAAGATGCCGCGCGACCTCGATCTGACCGGGATGCGGCCGGGCATTATGGATCCGTTCGTCAAAGGCTGCCGGCGTGCCCTTCAATGCTTCCAGTGTCATGGCGCCGGCGACATCCGCCGTTCGCGCCAGCCGGTCCGCGCGCAGCAACGCAAGTCCGCCGATCGCCGCCATTGCCTGCGTCCCGTTCAACAACGCCAATCCTTCCTTGGCCGCCAATTCGACCGGCATGATCTCGGCCCGCTGCATCGCCTGACCGCCGGGCATCCGTTCGCCGCGGTAATTGGCTTCGCCTTCGCCGATCACCACCATTGCCAAGTGGGCCAAAGGAGCCAGGTCGCCACTCGCGCCGACGGACCCCTTCTCGGGAATTACCGGATGCACGCCGCGCTCCAACATCGACAGCAGGGTTTCTACGACTACCGGGCGGGCGCCGCTGAACCCTTTGGCCAAAACGTTGGCGCGCAATAACAACATCGCACGGGTTTCTTCTTCCGAGAGCGCCGGACCCACGCCGCAGGCGTGGCTACGGACCAAATTCAGTTGCAATTCGCGCAGATCCGCATCGGCGATACGGACGTCCGCTAACTTTCCAAAACCGGTATTGACGCCGTAAACGACACGGCCGGCGGCGATGATCTCCTTGATCACATTTCGCGCGGCCTGTATCCGTTCTCCGGCCGTCGCACTTAGACCCACTGACAAATCGCCGCGCGCGACCGCGCCGATCTGCTCCAAGGTCAACGATTGTCCATTGAGTTCCAACATAGACGATTTAGTTAAATTGAGTCCGCGCTTGAACCGAACTCATCGCGCGCGACGGAGAAATTCTAAAATGATGATCAACGATAAACGGTTTCGGGCCGGGAAGGACGCCGATCGGGCGTCTCGCTGGTATGCGGATCGCGGTCGGGACTTTCGGTTGTGTCGATCTTCTTGGCCGCGTCCGTGGCCGTGGTGCGTACCCGCTGCCGCGCCTTTTGCGCGCGACTGGTTGGGGGTTTGCGGCGCATCGCCGTCGTTTTGGTCCAATCGGTCATCTTCCGCAACGGATGCAAGGCAAATTCGTTCTGCGAAAGCACTTCACCGGTGGCATCGCGCAGACGCACGGTGGCCACGGCAAAGATCATCACCCCGGCGTTAAACACGATCCCCGAGACAAATACCGCCCAGCCGGGAACGATCCCAACCCGTGCCCGCACAAGAAAGTCGTGGAAATTGAGCGCATCGTACGGATGCAAATAGACCTTCAAATTCCAACTCAGCGCCAGCAGCGCGAAGATCCAAATATAGTTACGACGCAACCGCCGTCCGATGGCTTCCCACTCGCTGATCGTGAAATGGGGCGTCAGCAGATCCGCCGCCAGATGTTCCGCCCACTCGCGGTCCGTAAGCTTTGCGTCCGGCGAAAGGATCGGCGCGAAATACCCGGTCTCAAGCACGCGCACCCGGCTGGACCAGATCTCGTAATAACGATAGCGCCGGGCCTCCATCACCAAGAAGATCGCCACCAAGATCGAATTGATCGGAATAACGAAATGGGGATTGCTGGCCGAACTGAACACGAACGAAAGCGTCGCGCCGGCGGTCAACACGGCCCAATTGGTAGTTGTATCTAAGCGGTTGCGCCAGGTGTTCGAACGTTGGACCTCGCCGCGATAGAAATGGATCATCGCCGAGTTGAAATCGCCCGGCGATAACTGTTTGGGCGTAGTTAACGATGTGGGTGCGGTCTTCTTGCGAGCGGAAACTTCCTCGGCGAGAGTAGGAACAGAAAAACGGTGCTGCCCGGTGGTTACACGTTCGTCGCCAGCGGACCGCCCGCCCGTTCCTCGCCGCCCCAGTTCTTTGCTCATTGGTTCAACTAGATCTCCTTCGGACCAGCCGAAAGGGAGAGCCTGGTGCTTGGTGCACCGCTGGTAAGTTCGCACCGAAATAATAACATGAAAATGGGTTTTGGATGGATGCGCAGGCGATGGATTTCCGTGGCATCACCCCTATTGGTGCGGTGTTTGACAGGCCGGAACCGCGTCCTTATAGTTAGTGATTGCTCTGTTGCAGCAACTATTTGACATGGGATCGCCGGCACAGATCGAAGAAGATCGAAAGTGGATGACGCTTGCGATCGAGGCCGCGATGGCGGCGCAAGCCGCGGACGAAGTTCCGGTGGGGGCCTGCGTTGTGAGCACCGACGGATCGTTGCTCGCGCTGGCGGGCAACCGGACGCGAACAGATTGCGATCCGACCGCGCATGCCGAGGTGGTTGCACTTCGATGGGCGGCAACGGCCGCGGGCAATTATCGGCTAAGCGGCACGACGGTCTACTCGACCATCGAACCCTGCGCCATGTGCGCCGGAGCGTTGGTCCACGCGCGAGTTGCGCGCTTGGTATACGGCGCACCCGACGAACGGTTCGGCGCGGTGGTTTCGCAGTTTCGCTTATGCGATAGCGAGGCCCTGAACCACCAAATTGAAATTACCGCCGGTGTGATGGAAGCGGAGTGCCGCGAACTGATGCAACAGTTCTTCCGCGCCCGCCGGCGAACGGCCAAAGAGGCGAACGCCGAGGCCTGAGATCTTTAACAGCCTTACGTTGTCAATTGTCCACTATCAATTGTCAATTGCTCTTTTGCGGAGAGGTCGCATAGTGGTTTAGTGCACCGGTCTCGAAAACCGGAGTGGATGAAAGTCCACCGTGGGTTCGAATCCCACCCTCTCCGCCATATATTAACTGCCTTGTTTGAACCTTGCCTTGTTCTTAACGCTCCGATTTCCGAAGGAACATTTTCGCCTCTAAAAGTTCAGGCCGCACGGGGCCGGTTAAACGGCATTGGTTAACCAAGTTTGTGTAGTACCGCCTGGCTTTCTCATGCTCGCTCGCGAGGGCGGCAGCCCGCGCCGCGCCGTAAAGACCATTGAAGCGGTTCGGAGTGGTACGAAGCGAGGTTTCGAATTCGGCGAGGGCCGCGGTTGGCTGCTTAAGCTCCAGCAATAGTTCACCGAGTTGCTCCCGCGCAGGTAGCAGTGCTCCGGGCGTTACCGGATGCTTGTCGGTGGCATCGTCCAGGTCCGCCGCCGAGCGCATCAATCGCAACGCTTCTTCCTTCTTGCCTTCAGCAAATGCGAGCCAAGCGGACGCTATCTGGGTTTCGATCTCAACCTGTTTGGCCCAATTGTACCCACCCTTGACTTCCACTAAAGCCTGCCGGATCTCGCTTAGTTTTTCGACCTCTTGCCGCGCCGCGGCCGCGTCGCCCGACCGCGCCGACCCGACCGCGCGAGCAAAATGGATCTGCGCTTCGGCCCAGCGAAAACTCGCCCAAGGAAATGTTCCTAATGGGTTCTCCGGCAACCTTAAACCGGCCGCTTCGTCCCAACGACGACGCTCGAGCGCAAAACGCGCGGGAATCGCGGTGTAGGCGTATGCGACTTTGAACGTTTCCGGTTCGGCCCGCGGGATCCGGTAAAGTTCGTCCAACACTGCCCGCGCCTTCCCATCCTCGGCGATCTGCAAATAGGAGTAGACGAGATAATCCATCGCGTGAAACTGCTCGTCCCAAACACCCGAGAGGTGGTTTCGTTGGGCAAAGGTTTTTGCTGAAGTCTCGGCCCCCAGATTCGATCTGATCCCTTCTTGCCACAATCCCAAGCGCGTGAAGATGTGCGACGGCATGTGCTGCGCGTGGGCCGACGCCGGCGCGATCTTGGCGTAGCTCCGCGCGGCCGGCAACGCCAGGTGGGCCAGCGCGGGATAATCGTAAGCGTGGATCAAGTAATGTACGACTCCGGGATGGCGCGGATTGCGTGCGAGGACCCGATTTAAGATCACAGCCGCCTTCTTTTCGCTAACGTAGCTTTTGTCGTTGGCCATCATGCCCGTTGCTACTAGTGTTAGCGCGTAAAACACCCCAGCTTCAACGTCCGACGGATAGGCGGCATAAAGCCGTTCCATGGCATCGCGGTAGGCGAACGCGCGAGTGCGGTGGTCGACCCGCTCGTGGTCTTGATAAAAAGCGGCGAGCGCGGCCAGGTAATCTCGCTCGCGCGCAGTGGGAGCACCCAGTTCCACTGCCGTTACGATCGCCTTCGATCCCTTCTTCAACTCCGCGGGGGTGGGTAGCGCCCAGAGCGGGTGATAGTTGCTCATCGCGATGCCCCAAAACCCCATCGCGCAGCGCGGATCGGTGACGGTGGCCACCGTGAACGCCTTCTCCGCCTCTTCGTATTCGAACGAATGAAGCCAGGCAACCCCCTGCGCGAATTGTTTACGGGCTTGCGGAGAACAGGAAACCGAGAAATTCACTCGGCCCAGCATCGCGGCCGGATCGTGTTCGTGCGGCATGGGCTGGGCCGGTGTGGGGACAGGGCGGCAGAATAAAACCAAACAAGCAAAAGCGGCTAGAAACGCAACGGCAAGAACTCTCATAGCGGCCACCCTTATTTTTTGTGCTAACTCTAGGTCAGTCGGTGAGAAAATCGTACACCATCACGCATTAACCGGCGAATGCGCGCGCAACGAAAACTCCATGATACCCTTGCGAAATGCCGGATGCCGTTGCCGATATATCGCTCGTTATTGCGCGGGCGGACGAACTCTATGGCCTGCGTACCGCGCTTGATCGGGTCCGCGAGGCTGTCGATCTTCTCCATTCCCTTAAGCGCTCGGATGCTTACGAGGTTCAATGGCGTTTGAGTCGAGCCTGCTTTTTCTTGGGACAGGAGGCTTTGGAGGGCACGGAAAAGGCCGCGCATCATCATCACGGAACACAGAGCGGCCGATTTGCCGTGCGTGCCGCACCCGATCGGGTCGAGGGACAGTTTTGGCTGGGGGTGAATCTTTCGTTGCAAGCGGCGGTCGCCACCCCTTGGCGCGCGGCGGCGCTTGCGCTCCACGCTAAGCGAACTTTAACCCGGGCGGTCAAACTAGATCCGTCATATCACAGCGCCGGTCCGCACCGGGTATTGGCGCGGCTGTTAAATCGTATGCCTTCGGTTTTGGGTGGTGGCCTTGATCGCTCGCGCCGGCACTATGAAGCCGCTATCGCTTTGGACCCGTCAAACACGGTGACCCGGATCTTCTTCGCGGATCTCTTATGCGCGCAAGGGGAGAGGGAACTCGCCCGGACTCAATGGCAAAGCGTCCTCGACGTACCCCATGACCCGGCCTGGGCTTTCGAACAACACCGCGACCGCGAACTCGCCCGCACCGCGTTGGCAACCGTCCCGTAGCTTCCCGGGAAAACTTTGCCTCTTTGCGCCTTTGCTAGAACCATTCTTACAAAAGCATTTCTCGTAAAGGCGCAAAGAGGCAAAGGGCGCAAAGGAAAAAGCGCAAAGAGAAGTACTACCGCAAATCCCCGAATCGATGCTGCAGCAGCGCGGCCACGGTGATGGCGGCGGTTTCCGCGCGTAGGATTCGCCCGCCCAGTCTGACCAGCGTCCAGCCATTCGCACGTGCCTGGTCCAACTCGTCGTCAGCCCACCCGCCCTCGGGGCCGACCAACGCGATCACGCCACCGTCAATTGAAGCTGTTGTTTCCAGTACGCCGCCACCGCGTTCGGCGAACATGAATCTCGTCGCGTCGGCGTACCTATCAGCGACCAACGCATCGAACCCGACGGGATCGTCACATTTGGGCACGAACGCCCGCCCCGATTGTTTCGCGGCCTCCATTGCTAAACGGTTCCATCGTTCGAGGCGCCGCGCTCCGGCGGCCTCGTTGGCGATCCGCACATCGGAACGCGTCGTCGCCACTGGGACTATCCGCGTCACGCCCAACTCGGTCGCCTTCTGGACCACCAAATCGAACTTCTCGCCCTTCAACAGCGCTACCGCCAAGGTCAGGTTCAGTGGCGATTCGCGGTGCGCCGGCTCCACGGGATCGACTACCGTCAACGTTCCGGTCTCTGCCGAAGCGCCGGTGATCAGACACCGAAACTCATGACCAACACCGTCGAACACGAACACCTCGTCACCCGCGCGTAGTCGCAGCACATCGCGCAGATGGCGCGTTTCGGCTTGGTCCAACCTTACCGTTTGTTGGACCTGATCGAACGCCGGGGGCGGCGCATAAAATCGTCTGCGGGTCATAGTCTTGTGAAAACGGTTATGTCCAAATGGTCACGAACGCAAGCGAGGTGCGCGAGTGCCCGTCGGCATACGAAGTTCTTGTTCGTGTTTTATTCGTGTCCTCAATTCGTGCGAGTTCGTGGATGAAACTCCGTTCGCCAACGAGGTTGTCGGGCTACACAATGATCGCGACCCACTCGCCGTCCTCGCGTGTCTGCCAGTCCTCGACCCCGAGTTCGACCAGACGCGCTTCGATCTGGTTGGCCTGTTCCCGCAGGATCCCCGACAGCACCAACCGTCCGCAGGTTGCGGATACCAGGTCACCTAACATCGGCAAGATCACATCCGCCGTCAGATTGGCGCAAACCAGATCCGCCGATGCGGTCTGGTCCAACGTCCCGACCTGGAACGCGATTTGCGGGACCTTATTCAGCCGCGCGTTCTCGATCCCAATTGCGACCGCCGCGGCGTCGTTGTCGCACGCCTCGATCCGTGCCGCTGGAAACATCTTGGCCGCCGCGATCGCCAGAATGCCGGTGCCGGTACCGACATCCAGCATGCTCCCACCGGTGAAATGTTCCTCTATCGCGTGCAGACAAAGCCGCGTTGTTTCGTGCGTGCCGGTTCCGAACGCCATCCCCGGCTCGATCCGAATGACCAGATCTCCCGGCGCCTCGTCTACCTCGCTCCACGGTGGCGCGATGACGAACCGGCCGATGCGGACAGGCTGCCAACCGGCCTTCCATTCCGCCAACCAATCGCGATTCGGCACCTTGCGTAAGGTCATGTCCCGCGCGGACGAGCTGGGCAGGTCGTAAATTTGAAAGGCATCGGCCAGCGCCGCACGGATCGCTTCACGATCCGGGGTTCCGGAGAAATAACCCGTTACGACGGTTTCATCCTCGGCCGAGGTATTCTCTTCGGCTCCCAACGCGCCTGCTTCCAGTAGCGCGTACTCCACCGCTTCGACCGCGGTGGCCTCGGTCGCGACATCGACCGCGAACCAGGTAGCGGCCGCGGGAGCTTTGGGTTCTATATCCATGGTGGATCGGCGGACGGAGCTTACCCCTGCAATGCTTGCCGTATATCGCGATTGGCCAGTACGACATCGGGATCGGCCTGCAGCGCAGCAAAATATTTTTGCGCAAACTCGCTCCCCGCTTCGTCGGGTTGGAGCAATTCGCGAACCTCGCGGGCAAGCTCCTCGGCTTGCTCGCTCGTGGCCGGTTCTTCCGCGTCGAAGGTTTCGTCGATCCGGACGATCAGGGCCGAAAGCGAACGGAGCCACGCGAACTGCGGATCGTCGATCACGAGTTGGAGTAACTGGCCGCTCGTTACCGTCCCGTGGATCTGTTCATACCGTGCGCGCTCGGCATCCAATAGGATCTTGTGCAGTTGCAGCATCCGATGCCGCGCCTGACGCAAACGCACAAAAATCTCGGGTTCGGCTAACGATTGATCGGCAGGTAATGGATCGCTCATGCAGACAATATACTACTGTTCCGCCGGTTTCTTCTTGAACACCAACGAACACAAAAATACCAACGTCGTCGCCGCGAAGATCGTCAGCAATGCCTGCATCGGCAGGCCGTACCGAATATGCGTATGAAGCATCGAACCAACGACGAAATAATACAGGATCGTCGCCAGCAGTATGCCGGTCACGCGCCCGTCACGCCGTAGCGCCAGCGCGATGCCCACGAGCATCAACGGCAATAGCAGATAACGAAGAACGCTTTGCACCATCCCCAGAATATTCACGAAAAACCCGAGGATTCCGCCCTGCCGGCTTTCCGGCAATACCTTCTTGCCGGTCACGTTGAATCCGGACGAGCCAAAGATCGGCGAAGGTTCGCCGGCGTATTTCAGCACCCCCGCCATCCGGCGCAGCACAACGCCGGTGTACCAGACCGGGTGTGCTTTGATCACCGCCGTGGCGCGACGGGTTCGTTCACGGTCACGTTCGACTCCGTTCGGATAATAGAGATTGAACTTTTCACCGGGCGGAGGGTTTAGTTGCGCGCGCTCTTGGGCCAAAAGAATATCGTCGCCATAGACCGCGCCGAATTCATCGCGCCCGCGTTGGTCTTCGCCGATGCCTTCCCACAAATTAGTGCCGATCCCTAGACCAGTCGGGAGGAAGGCGTGGAACGTAAGAACATTGCGGATGACCACCGGCGCCATTACCAGCAGGCCCGCCAGCACCAACGCCCCACTCAGCACCGACCGGCGGCGCCAAGTCGCCACCGTAAGGAACCAAAGCGCGGCTCCCCAAAAGAAGACCATCACCATCGCGTTCGCGCGCAGCCAACACGAAAGGCCCAACAACGCCCCCGCACCGATCGCCCAACCGAGGCGCTTCCGCTTGGCCGCTAGCAATAACAGCCACACCCCGCCCAGTACGACCCAACTGGTCGGTGAATCGGCCAGCGGCGTCGCGCCGTAAAATGCCGGCAGCGGCCACAACGCCATCAACCAGCCGGCCGTCAAACCCACACGCCATCCGAACGCGGTCACGCCGATGCCGACGATCAGCAGCACCGACAACGCGTCGATCACCCACTGGACCTTCTGAACCACAGCGGGTGACCGGTCGCCCGTTAATTTGTAGATAGTCGCTAACCAGAGCGGATAACCCGGAGGATAGATCGCCGCGTCGGTTTGCGACGGATCGTCAATACGAAAGAAACCGGCGCGGCCGTCCAGCGCATCCTGCGCCGTATGATCGAAAACCGCATAGATGCCAAAAGGAAACCATCCCGGATCGGCCAGCCGTGCGCCGATGAACTGCGCCGTCAACCCGCGCACGACGAACGCCGCCAACAAGATCAACAGCAGATGCAGCAACCGGCGTTTCGATGGAAGAAAATTTAGGTTCACTTGTACTTACGCTCGATTATCGCATGAGTTCGGATCAATATCGTTCGATAGTACACATCTCGCGCGCCCGCAAACGCACAAAAACCTTGCAAAACCGCCGCGAAAGTTAGAGCATGTCATCGCCGCGGAACGTGACGGACCTCTTTTTTGTTTTGCCGGCGATCGCCGTCACGAAATTCAACTCAGAGACGAGGTTAATCCGTGAATCTTCATCGACACGACACCGTTCGACGCGCCTTCCTTCGTTCCTACGCGATCTTCGTGGTTCTGCAGTCGCTGCTGTGCGCCTCGCTAATTACCTCGGCGGGTCCGTTGCCACGCCCGGCGAATAATAGTGGCCCTAATGTGGCCCGACCTTCGTCACCGACCACAATTCCTGTAGCCGCGATATACCCACAGACGACGCCCGCGCGACTCTGCATCATGACGCCAACGGTCAAGAAAGGCACGCTCTCGGGCGAAGCCTTCGTCGACCGCTTGCTCGGTCTTTTGCAGACGCATCCGGGACAGGTGAATGCCGCGGTGCTCGAGGATTCGACCGATCCGGCCACCCAACGATCGCGCGCCGCGGCCGAGGGCTGTCAACTGACCATGTTCCTGACCATCGCGGGCGATGCACCCTCGTTCCGGCTTCCGTTCGGCGCCAAGTACAAGGTCGAGGTCCAATACCGTATCGAAGACGTCGGCGGCAGCGCCCCGGCTACCGACCAAACCGTCGCCGAAAGCGGGAAGAATTCCGAAACGGTACTCCGAACGGTGCTGGACAAGATCGTCGCCGCCACCCTGGCGCGCGCGGCCACCGCTCCCGCCGCCGCGTCTAACCCCGTCGCTACCAATCCGGCCAACCCCACGGTGCCGCGTCCGGGCGCCGCCCCCGGGCTTTTCGATCCGAAGTCAAGGCCGCGGTTGGTCGTGCAGACCAGCCACACATCCATGGTCACCGATTTCGTTTACAGCCCCAACGGCAAACTGCTCGCGACCCTGGCCGCTGACGGTGTGGTCAAGTTGTGGCTCGTCGACAAGGGAAAAGAGATCATCAGCGTTCCTGGTTACCAGGTAGTGGGCCTGGCTTTTCATCCCGATAGCCGCAGCATTGCATGTCTTAGCAAAAATGGTGTTTTGCGTATCTTCGACGTCAGCACCGGGCGCGTCCTGCACCGGCTGACGCCGATCAAGAGCGGCGGCGGAAATCTATTCGGTATCCCCAGCGTCCCGGGCTTGGGTAAAAAGGGCGAAGACATCACGCCGTTCTTTAATCTGCCGTCGCCGGTCGCGTTCAGTGCGACGGGCAAGGTATTGGTCAGCGGCGGCAACGGCGGCGTCAAGGTCTGGGATATCGCCAAGAGCAGCGTGTTGTACCAAATGGCCAACAAAGAATTCATCCCGTTGGTGGCGCTGAGCACGGATGGGAGTCTGGTCGCGGGCGTAACCGAGGGCTACCGCATAAAGCTCTGGTCCACCTCAACCGGCAAAGAGACGCGGACCATCAATACCGACATCGCCGCCTTGTCCGCGCTGACCTTTAGCGCGAACGGGCAACTGATCGCCTGCGGCAACATCAATGGTACGCTCAAGGTCTATAACACCAGCGATGGAAAAGAGGTCAAAAAGCTGATCGACGGTCCGGGCGAGGAGGATTTTATCGCCATCGGCCGCAAGGTCGGCCGCATTCCGATCGTGGGCGATATCGGCGACGCTTTCTCGAACCTGATCGAAAGTGGCGATCAGTTGCGAAACCTGATCTTTAAGAACAAGAGTATCCGCGCCCTGGCCTTTCACCCCGATTCCAGCGCGTTGGCCTATCAGGCCGGCGACAACATTATTCATGTGCTGCAAATGTCGGACGGGAAAGAGATCCTTTCCGTCGTGCAAGACGGTCCGGCCGCAAAGACCGGCGTCTCCGGTCTGCTGGCCAACGATTCCGCCAGTCCGTACTTCCGGCAGCTGTGCCCGATCCGTTACAGCACCGACGGCAGCTCGATCAACGGATGTAAGAATTTCGTCCGGGTCCAGCGGTGGGATGCCAAGGACGGGCATGAGCTCTCGACGCTGGCGGTGGCCAAGCGCGGTTCGGTCAAGGGTCAGAGCGTGCCGATCCCGTTTCCGTTGACTACGGTCCCGCGGTTCGCGAACGAGAAGCTGCTCCTGACCGCGAGTTTCGCCGGCGGGGTCAAACTTTGGGATTTGGAAAAGCGTTCCACACCGCAGCGGGTGGTTGAAACCTCGCCCGCGTTGGGTAATAACCTGCCGGTCTCGCCGGACGGCAAACTCCTGCTGCTGGTTTCGCCCGATGAAAAGACACTGACTATTCGCGGATTGAATTCACAGCAGGATCTGCGCGCCTTCACGGTCGACGATCCCAAGACGCAAAAGATCATCGCCGCGCAATTTAGCCCCGACAGCAAGATGGTGACGATCGAGACTTTCGAAGAGAAAGTTCGTTTGAAATTCTTTCTTTCGCGCAAGGTTCAGGTACGCGTAATGGACCTAACCTCGGGGCAAAAGCTGTTCGACGCTTCGGACATCTTGGAAAACCAGTTCGCCTTTAGCCCCGACGCCCAACGCTTTGCCTATATGCCGAAAGGCCAATCGATCTGGGACGCCTTCCGCAACAAGACCGAACTGCGTGTGTATAAGGTCGGCACTACGGGCGCGTGGACTCAGATGTTCGAAAAGGATGTCGAGAAAGAATTCGACAGCAATTACATCTCGAAGATCGTCTTCAGCTCCGATAGCAAGTTGATGGCGAGCGAGGACAAGGACAGCATCAAGGTCTGGGATGCCGATACCGGTAAGCAGTTGTACGAGCACAAGATGGACCTGGGCACGGACATCAGCAGCTTTGCATTCGTGCCGCAGCGGGCGGTGTTGACCTACACCATTTTCAACCGCATTTACACCTGGGATCTGAAATCGAATCAAAAGCAAAAGCTTAGGATCGAAACCGATCTGTGGGGAACACTGGCCTACAGCCCTAACGGCCGGACCATTGCTCTGGGAAGCGTGGAAGACAAGGTCCGCCTCTTCGACGTCGAGACCCAGGACGAGATCGGCGATCTGGTCGCCCCCAACGAAGACGATTGGATGTTGACCACACCCGAAGGGCGCTTCGACACCAGCCGGTTGGACGAGATCGAAGAGGTTCATTGGATCATGCCCAACGAACCGTTCAACCCCGAAGCGGTCGAAGTCTTCATGCGCTATTACTATGAACCGCGGCTGCTGACGCGGTTGATAAGCGGCGATGGTTTTGCTCCCGTGCCCGACTTGATCAAGATGAATCGGGCGCAACCGTCGGTGAAGGTCCGCTCGGTCACCCCGGCGGGTCCGGATGCCGTACGCGTCACGGTCGAAGTTTCCAGCACCGCGAGCGAAACGCAGTCGGATGCACAGGGACGGCCGCTGATGTCCGGGGTTTATGACGTCCGGCTTTTCCGCGACGGTCAGTTGGCCGGCTATTCCACCTCGACCAAGAATTTGGCGACATTGGCGGACGCTCCGGAGGTGCCCGGTCCGTTGGGTAATATCGACGCTTGGCGTCAGGCGAATTTGGTCAAGTTGGACCCGAGCGGCCGAGCTACCTTGGTCTTCGATAATGTTAAGATCCCGCACCGTGCTGCCGCCAGCCAGCTCACTTTCTCGGCCTACGCATTCAACGAAGATCGCGTTAAGAGTTTGACCGATCGGTTCGCGTACGCGCTGCCGCCGGCCGCGCAACCGCGCAAGGGTCGAGCGTACATTGTTGCCGTCGGGGTCGATTCTTTCGAGAACGCGAGTTTCGATTTGGAATTTGCGGTCAACGATGCGCAGGCCATGCAAGCCGCCCTGTCGCAGCGATTGGCCGCAACCGGTCAGTTCTCCGAGATCATTCCCGTAACTTTGACGTCGAGCAAGAAGACGCCGGCCGCGCGGCTAGCCACCAAGGCGAATCTACGACGCGTATTGCTGCGGTTGAATAACAACAATGAGTTAGCAGGCGTCGAATCGGGTTCGCCCGCGAAGCCTACGCCCACCGTCACTCCCGCCCCGACCCCCGCACCCGCGGCGAAGGGACGACGAAGAGCGCCGGCTAGCACCTCCGCGAAACCGGCCGCGGCACCCGCCAGTCCGATCGCTACCGCGACGGGCGGTGGCATCCCCAACTTCGACAAGCTACGTCCCGCGACGCCCGACGATCTGGTGTTGGTCCTTTATTCCAGCCACGGCTACGCCGATCCGGCGGGTAATTTCTACTTCATCCCGTCCGATACGGGTCCGGGCACCGAAAAGGTCTTCACCGACGCGGTTCGAGACCGGAGTATCTCGAGCAACGAATTGGCCCTCTGGTTACGCGATGTCGATGCCGGGGAAATGGTACTGATCGTCGACGCCTGCAATTCCACCGCCGCCATCGAAGACACCGCGTTCAAGCCAGCGCCGATGGGCAGCCGTGGGTTGGGCCAGCTGTCGTATGACAAGGGGATGCGCATCCTGACCGCCACCCAAGCGGACAACGTAGCGCTGGAGAGTAAGAGCATCCGGCATGGTTTCCTGACCTACTCGCTGGTGGTGGATGGGTTGGAAGGAAAACGCGCCGACTTCATGCCGCAAAACAACGTCATCACGTTGTTGGAATGGCTGACCTATGGCGAGGACCGCGTGCCACTGCTCTTTAGCGAAGTGCAGGATGGCACGATCGCCCCGGCACCCGGCGCGGCGGCGCGGATACTGGTGCAAAGTGGTGGTGGGGGTGGCGGCGCTCCCAAAGAGCGGGGGAAGGTACAACAACCCGCGCTCTTCAACTTCGCGCGCCGTAGTTCCGATTTCAATTTGGTTCAATCGCCGTAAGGCGACGGCGCGGTTCGTTCGTCAGTTCTGACTGGTAAACCATTTGACGAAGCGGCTTATGCCTTCTTCGATCGGCGTTTGCGGGTCGTAGCCGAGTAATTTTCTTGCCTTGGTCACGTCGGCGAAGGTCTGCGGGACGTCGCCGGGTTGCAGCGGTTGCCGGTCGATGATCGCCTTTTGGCCCAGATTCTGTTCCAGCAACGAGATCAGTTCCCGTAACTCGACCGTACGCGATTCGCCCAGATTGATCACCTCGTACTCCGTCGCATCGTAATCGATCGCCGCGCGCACGCCCGCGATGATGTCGTCCACGTAGGTATAGTCCCGCCGCGTGCTGCCGTCGCCAAAGACCGGGATCGGTTTGCCCGCGGAGATCAGCCGCGCGAATTTGTGAATGGCCAGATCGGGCCGTTGCCGCGCGCCGTAGACCGTAAAGAAACGCAGACACACACACCGAATGCCGTACAGATGGGTGTACGTGTGGCAGATCAATTCGCCCGCGCCTTTCGTCGCGGCGTAGGGCGAGATCGGTTGGCGAATGGGGTCTTCCTCGGCAAACGGAACCTTGGCGTTGATGCCGTAAACCGACGATGACGAGCCGAAGACGAACTGCTTGATGTTATGCAACCGCGCCTGTTCCAGCAGATTCAGCGTGCCCCGGACATTGGTCTCTTCGTACAATAGCGGCTGGTCCAGCGACGGGCGCACGCCGGCGCGGGCCGCCAGGTGCACGATCACCTCGAACCCGCCTTCAGCGAACACCGGCTTCAGCGATTCCCCCTCGCGGATATCCGCGCGCACCAAACGATAGTTGGCGTTCCGCAGATGTTCCGCGATGTTGCTTTCCTTGATGGAGGGGGCGTAAAAATCGTTGAAATCGTCAACCACGGTGACGTTCCACTTCCCCTCACCCAACAACCGATCCACCAAATGCGACCCAATAAACCCCGCCCCACCAGTAACCAAAATATTCTTCATAAAACGCTTTTTCTTCTTTGCTTTTCTTTGCGTCCTTTGCCTCTTTGCGACTTTGCGAGAAACTAATCGTCCAGCCGATTCACGACTCGCTTGATCCCGTCCTTGATCAACTCCACATTGAAATTTATCAACAATCCCAAGCGTTTATCAGCCAACCGCAGGTAGGTCGCAAGTTGCGAACGATGCACCGGCGCCAACGCTCCAACCGATTTGATCTCGACAACCAACTTACCGTTTATGATCATGTCGGCGCGAAATCCCTGCTCCATGCGAACTTCTTCGTAAACCACCGGAATACCTTGTTGCGTTACAACCGTTAACCCGCGCTTCGTTAGTTCGTACGCCATTAAAGACTCGTAAACCGATTCGAGCAGTCCAGGCCCAAGCGTCTTGTGAATCTAAAATGCGGCATCGACAACGATCGAAGCAATCTCGTTTTCTGTCATGAGTGTTTTCCGCGATTAGTTTCTCGCAAAGGCGCAAAGAGGCAAAGGGCGCAAAGAAAGGCAGCTCATTTTGTTGCGTAGATCCAGAGGTGCCAGCCCCAGTGTTTGGCAAGCCATGATTCGAGGCCGCGTGGGAGGAGGTTCCCGATGATCGGTATCCAGCGCTTGTTCAGGAAGTACGCTCGGGTTTCGACTTGCGAGTACGCACCGAAAAGTTCCCGCGCCTGCCGATGCGAGTAGACCCGCGCCAGCGGATTCCCCGCACCGTCCGTGTTTTGGCTTAAAAACTCGTCCGGTGAAAGGTAGCTATCCGCGTCGGCCTTCAGTTGCTTCGCATGATCCCGCAGACTCTCGACCGGCTCGCCCGTCAACCAGTGGGCCAACCGCAATCCCCACCCGTACCGCAGAAGTCGCGCCCCCAACCGCCGCAAGATCCCAATGTTGATCCGGTAGTTGTACGAATTCCGGTGATAGAGCATCACCACCGCGTGACCGCCGGGTTTCAGTACTCGATGAACCTCGGCCACGGACTTCACGGTATCGGGCGTGTGGTGCAACACGCCGTGCGAGTAGACGACATCGAATGACTCGTCGGGAAAATCCAAATTCTCGGCATCCGCGACCTGAAACTTACCCGCCAGGTCGAAGAGTTCGAAACGCCGCCGGGCCAATCCCACCGCGGCCTCGGTCAGGTCGACCCCGGTGTAATCCGCGCCAGCTTTGGCAAACTGAGCCCCATCGGTCCCCAACCCACAGCCGATCTCCAGCACTTTCTTCCCCGCCGCGCTCGGAAAATCCGCCGCCGCTGGAATGTGCCATTCGGTCCGGTACCGGTGTTCCTCGACCAATTCGTAGAACCGCCGCGACCCCGGCTCGGCGTCGCTGAACTTTGTCCCGCACGGATTCGCCTGCCAAAAGGTGCGCACACGGTCCTTCAAGTTGGGTTGGATATTGGTCGACATCGAAAACTTTACGGGTGATTTTGCGACTAACAGGATAACCTGGGAAAGTATCATGCGGGACAGGGGGCTTCAAGCAAGGGCTTGGCCGCGAAATTCCATACTGTCTCTCGAATCCGAGCCGATTTGTGGATAATCCCAGCTTGGTTACCCAACGCGCTCGGTGAATTCTATCGGGTTCTAAGAAGAGGCAAATGACATTGATGCGCCGACGTGAATTTATTCAAAAAGCTGGTGCGGTCGCGGCATTGCCGTTCATCGGTGGGTTGGCGATGGCCGAACCGGAGCGGCGGCGTATCGCGATCATCGGCGCGGGCCTGACCGGTTTGGTGGCCGGATATGAGTTAAAGCGTCGCGGCCACGAGGTCATCGTCTTCGAGGCTCGCGGCCGGCCCGGCGGCCGCGTGCATACGCTGCGCGAACCGTTTGTGAACGGCCAACACGCCGAGGCCGGCGCTATGTTCATCCCGTCGAGCCATGATCTGACCGTCAAGTATGCGCGTAAGTTCGGGTTGCAACTGCACCCCATCCCGGCGCGGGCGATGTCGCCGATCCTTTTTCTTCACGGTCGACGGATCGCGCCGGACCGGCCGCGGGGCTATGACTGGCCGGTGCAGCTTTCGCCCCGCGAACGGCGGATGTCCTTAGACCAGATGTCCGAAACTTATGTTGGTCCCGCGTTGGATCGCCTGGGAAACCCACGCGCGGCCGGTTGGCCGCCGGCACGGCTGCGGGAATTGGACCGGCAGAGCTATGCGGAATTCCTTCGGCAGCGCGGAGCCTCGCCCGGCGCGATCGAGTTGCTGCGATTGAACGACGCGGACCTGATCGGCGACGGCATCGAATCGGTCTCGGCCTTAATGGTTCTCCGCGAAACCAAGTATTACGAAACGGCTTACGATACCTATGCGATAACCGGTGGCTCGGACTTGCTTCCTCGCGCGTTCGCCACTCAATTGAAGGATTCGATCAAATACGAAAGCCCAATTTCATTGGTCGACTACACGGGCGAGAGCGTTTTCGTCGTGGCGGGTCGCCCCGGGACCATGGTGGGCCAGCAGTTCGATTCGGTGATCTGCACCGCGCCGTTTTCGGTTTTGAGCCGGATCGTATTCTTGCCGAATCTACCCGCACCGTTGCGCGAGGCGCAGCAGCGACTTGGCTACACCTCGGTCACGCGCACGTACGTTCAGACGTCGGACCGACCTTGGGAGACAGCGGGATTGGGGATGTCCGCCTATACCGATCTGCCAGCCATGACGTTGGTCAATTCAACTTTCGACCAGAACGGTCCGGGCGGCATCCTCCATTCTTATTCGACCGGTAAACACGCTCGCACGACGGCTGGCTTGGATGAGCACGGTCGGCGGGATGCGGCGCTCAACGATATGGAAAAGGTTTTCCCCGGGGTGCGCAAAAACGTAGTACGGTCGGCGTCAAAAGCGTGGGACGAGGACGAATGGTCGCGCGGCGCTTTTGCTTGGTTTCGTCCGGGCGAGATGATTGACCTAAGGCCGCGCTTGCAGCAACCGGTCGATCGCGTCATTTTCGCGGGCGAGCACTTATCCAATTATCCCGGTTGGATGCAAGGTGCGCTCGAGTCGGGACTGCGCGCTGTCGCGGAAGCGACGCGTGGGACCAAACATCGGTCACGCGGTTGACCGCGGGGCCCGATTCGGCTTATGTTCGCGGTGCCGGTTACCGGCACTCAAGTTCTCGGATTTACCCGACGTTCTTTCGATCGCGTGGAAAAGAGACAGCCCCCTGCAGGCTTTGTCCGCGTTCCGCCAGTTGTTTTCGCAGTTCGCTGAAGAAGGAGTTTGTTTAATGATCAGTATGTTTTCGAAGTACGCCAAAGTATTTACCCTAGCGCTCGCGCTATTGATCGCGGCCCCGGTTGCGATCTCGGCCGCGGAAGAGACCGGCAGCAGCCCGGTTTCGTTCGGACAGAATGCGAATCGTTCCTTTAACGGGGGTGGCGCGCCGGTCCGCCGTAAGGTGAAACGGAAAGTCCGCCGCAAAGTGCGCCGTAGGCCCCACCACAACCACGCCGTGGTTGTTGATCTGACCCGCTAGTCGACCGCGAAGTTTCGTCGGACCCGGACCGCTGTATCACGACCGGAACCGGCATGGAACTGGCCCGCGCCTTCAACCCGAAGGCGCGGGCCGTTGATTTGACGGTCGCGGAACGCATCTGCTATAAAAATATGCGCTTTTTCGTTGGGGTTTGCCCCGGCGACAACGCGCAAAACATTCCGCAGTAGCTCAATGGCAGAGCATTCGGCTGTTAACCGAAGGGTTGTAGGTTCGAGTCCTACCTGCGGAGCCAATATTTTCAATAGTTTACTGGGCACCGTCGTGGTGCCCATTTTGCTGCGTGGACGCGGTCCGGAACACATTGAGCTCTCGCTCCGGCTAACGGCAGTTGCCTTCTAGGCCATTTGGCTACGTCGCCGTTCCTGCCCGGACCCGCTTCGACCAGAGGACTGTTAACGAAATACATATTGATCGCACCTTTGTTTTTGGCAGAGATTCGCCCGCGGAATTCGCAGTCAAAATGATCCTTCACAAGTTTATAGGTAGCGCTCGAAATATTGACTCGCCCTGCCTCGCCTGATGACTCCAAACGGCTGGCGGTGTTTACCGTGTCGCCCCAAACGTCGTACGCGAACTTTTCACGGCCGATCACGCCGGCGACCAGATCGCCAGTATGCACACCAATTCGGACCTGCCAGTAGGGGCGGTTGTCCGTCATTTCCCGAACACGCAGATGCTCGATGACCTCGCGAATCTCCAGCGCGGCGTTCACGCAATCGACCGCGTGGGTTTGATTCGCAACCGGAATCCCGCCGACGGCCAAATAGGCATCGCCGATGGTTTTGATCTTCTCCAGACCATACTTTTCCGCAATGCGGTCGAACTGGCTGAAACAATCGTCGAGTTCGGCCACCAATTCTTCGGGTGTGAAATTCTCTGCGATCTGCGTGAACCCGACGAAGTCGGTGAAGAGGACCGTGGCGCTCTCGAAATGGATGGGTTGGACCCGTTCGGTTCGCTTTAATTCTTGCGCGATAGTTTCCGGTAACACACTACGCAACAGCTGATCCGATTTTTTCCGCTCCTGATTAAGATTTTGGGCCAGCACCTGAACGATCACGCCGGTGAAGATTTGGGCGAACAATAAATTCGACGCTATGTCGGCAAACCTCTCGCGGCCTGAGGCATACATCGTGATCCATTCGGGATGAACCTGCTCAAATATCAGGAGCGCGAGCGCGGCTGCTCCGAACAACGCGATGGCCGCGACCGTGCGACGAAATCGCCCTGAAAGCACGATCGCCATCACCAAAGCAGAAATAAAGTAGTAATGCGCTCCGCCGTGACTCCCAGCGTTGTGAAGTGCATTAACGAACAGAAATCCGACGATCAAAAGAATGAAGGGCCAATAAAGACGTTGATAAAGGTACCGGAACCGGGCGAGATAATAAAAGAGTAAGAATAAGATGCCGGTCCCGAGGTTCAATGCCAGCAGCACGAAATAATCCCGCTGGCTCATCATGCCGAACGCGCCGCCGATATTCGCGACGGCGCTCAGTAACGTTACGGTGTTGAACAAGCGATGCTCGAGCAGGAAGGTCCGGGGATCGCCGAACAGTCTGGAAGTGATGTTATTAAAGAGGTTACGCACAATTATCCCGTCGTAAAAATATCGGCAGTCCATCTGCCCGCCAAATGGTCGGGTTCCGCGGCGAATCCTTACACGGCGCACACTTATTTGTAAGCAATTGTGTTCAACGGCGACTAAATGAAGACATTGATTTTGGCGGGTGACGTTTGAGAGGTGAACGGTAAGAAATGCTCAATCGCGTCGGTTAGGTACGCCAGTAAAGGAAGAGGGCGACGGAGAGCAGCGCTAGGATTACTATGCCCGGCACCAAGCGCCGCCAAACCAAACGGCCGAGCATCGCTTCGGCTTCGACGTTGTAAGCACACCGCGGACAGCCACGCTGCTCTGGCGCCAGCAGATTGCCGCAATCGCGACAAGGTTTGCCACCGGACTGTTCTGTGTTCGTCATCGCCGTTGGTCAAATGCAGGGTTTTCCGTTTGCGGCGGTCCAGGCGATGAATTAACCTACCGGAGATTGACCCTTAGTCCGAACCGCGCTCAACGGCGCATATTAAAACCCCACGAGGGATTTTAGGCAAGGCGACCTCCACGAAGTACGGAGGGAAGTCGCGAGACGCCGTTCGACCGTAACTCCCGATGGCTATGGCTGAGGCATTTGGCACCGCTCCTGATCGATCGCCCGACCCTGGTGTGTGGTTGGATCAACATGGCGATTATCTTTTCAAGTACGCCGTATTTCGTTTACGCGACGATACGGCGGCGGAAGATGCGGTGCAGGAAACATTTTTGGCGGCGCTAAAGGCCTACGAGAAATTCGAGGGCCGTGGGTCGGAACGGACTTGGTTGGTTGGGATCTTAAAACACAAGATCATCGATCATTTCCGCAAGGTTACGCGCGAGGCGACGATCGGCGAAGACGTCGACGAGGGTTCCGACCACGACGAGTTCTTTCGGCAAAGCGGCCGCTGGACGGGGCATTGGGACCCCGACCACGCTCCGACCGATTGGCACGCAACGCCGCACGAATTGGCCGAACGCAGCGATTTTTGGCAGGTATTCGGCGATTGCTTAACGCCGTTACCCGAACGGACCGCCAGCGCATTTACTTTCCGCGAGATCGACGGTCTGAGTACGGAGGAGATCTGCGCCATTCTGGGGATCAAGACCAACAATCTGTGGGTGATGCTGCATCGCGCGCGGCTGCATCTGCGGAACTGTTTGGAAATTAATTGGTTCAAGCGCGAACGTTAGCATGGGACTTTACGCGAAAATAACGCACGGGATCCGCTACTGGTTTCTCAAGGTTCTGCCCGCCTGTCAGCAGATCATCGTGAAACTATCGAACTCGATGGAGCGGCCGCTCTCGGTGCGTGAGCGGATTCAGGTAAAGCTCCATCTTTGGGTCTGCGCCTGGTGCCAATGGTACCTCGAACACCTACGCGTGATGCGCGATACGGCCCGTGCCCACGCCGACGAAGCACCACCGGTCGTACGCGGGGCGACGCTGTCCGACGAAGCCCGCGAACGTATCCGCCAAAAACTCTCCGCGAGCAATTAATCCCCCATCCACCTTCGACCCTTTCTTCTTGGCGCCCTTTGCCTCTTTGCGCCTTCTTAGAAACTCCCAAGGGGCCGAAAAGTTAAGTGTTGAAAACACAGGACTTAACAAATTCGGGTCCAGGAACGTTTCTTCCTGTTATCTGCCCGCAACCGCGGGCTTGGATGCTTTGCGAGAAATGCCTTTTTGGTCTGAACGCCTTCAAATAGACGGAGAAGCGGTTCTCGCAAAGCATCCCAGCCCGCGGTTGCGGGCAGATAACGGGAAGAAACGGTGGGCACGAGAGTGGTAAGCTGAGGCGACTCGCGGGTCGAGAAGGCCGTAGCGCCAATGGTGCCGAAGTGCCCGTCGCAAAGTTTGGTCTCAGGGAAGGCGTCGATAACACTGGTGGATAATACCCCGTTAAGAAGAATGCGAAGAACGTATCCCTGCGCCGGCGAGTCGTTAAATAACGATCGTTGGTGAAGGAGAGAGTCATGTCGCAACCCAAGATCAAACCGAAGCGGAAGCGAAAAAAGCTGGTGGTGGGGCTGCCGGAGCAATTGCAATCGGTCAACCTGCACGCGGCGGGAATCGATATCGGCGCGGAAGAGCACCTGGTGGCGGTACCGCCGGGGAGCGCGGAAGTTCCGGTGCAACGGTTTGCGGCCTTTACCGCGAGTCTGGAGCTGCTGGCCGCTTGGCTGGAGGAATGCGGCGTGACCACGGTGGTGATGGAATCGACCGGAGTTTATTGGATTCCGCTGTACGAACTGCTGGAGCGGCGGGGGTTCGAAGTAAAGCTGGTGGATGCGCGGTACGTCAAGAACGTTCCGGGACGGAAGTCGGACGTGCTGGATTGCCAGTGGCTGCAGCAACTGCACACTTACGGTCTGCTGTCGGCGGCGTTCCGGCCGCCGGACGAGATCTGTGTGCTGCGCAGTTATCTGCGGCAAAAAGAGATGCTGACCCAAGCTTCGTCGCAACATATTCAGCATATGCAAAAGGCGCTGCAACAGATGAATGTGCTGCTGCACCGGGTGGTCTCGGACATCACCGGGGCGACCGGGATGAAGATCATCCAGGACCTCTTGCAGGGCGAACGTTCGCCGGAAGTATTGGCCCGGCACCGCCACGTTACCTGCAAGCGGAGCGAGGCCGAAATCGCGGCGGCACTGCACGGTAACTACCGGGACGAGCATCTGTTCGCGTTGCGGCAAGCCTGCGAGTTGTACGAGACCTACCAGCAAAAGATCGCCGACTGCGAAGCCGCGATCGTCCAACAGTTGGGCACGTATCCCAACGCCACTAATAGCCCGACCCCGCCGCCCGCCAAACCGAGCAACCGCTCGGCCCGGATCCGGAGCGACGTGGACATACGCGAACTGATCTTCCAGAAAACGGGCGTGGACTTGTTCGCTCTGCCCGGGATGGGGGCCGATACCTTGCTCACCATTCTTAGTGAGATCGGCTTCGATCTTCGTCCCTGGAAAACCGTCCAACACTTTACCTCTTGGCTGGGGCTGTGCCCCGACACCCGGATCTCGGGCGGGAGAAAATTGACGCCCAAGCACAAACGCAAGGTTAACCGCGCCGCGCAAGCTTTCCGGCCCGCCGCCGTGACCTTGCACCGGAGCCCCACCGCCTTGGGCGCTTTCTTCCGGCGGGTAAAGATGCGCACCGGCTCCATTCAGGCGATTACCGCCACCGCTCATAAATTGGCCCGCATTTTCTACGGGGTCATGACTACGGGCGCGGCCTACTTCGAAGTCGGTCAACAAGCTTACGAAGAACGCTTTCGCGAGCGTTCCATTGCCCAACTCGAACGTAAGGCCAAGTCCCTTGGTTTACAACTAGTTCCCGCGACCGTCGCTTGAAGAGTTTCTAAGAAGGCGCAAAGAGGCAAAGGACGCAAAGAAAAACCGTGTGATTCACCATCGCGCGCATGACCCGTTAAACGTGATCTGTAAGGTTTGACGTTCCGGTCCGACCAATGTTCGGAGAGGGGACTTTTTGTATGAACGGCACCGACCATCAACACGACCACGCACCCAACCGATTCGCGGTGATACCGACGCACACGCGGCTCGGGCTCGGCGAACGATACAGCGGGAAAGGGGTCCGGATCGCGTTTTTAGATTCGGGCTTTTTCCCGCATCCGGACCTGACTGAACCGCGGGACCGGATCATTGCCTATCATGATCTGGCGGATGAACGGCCTTTGTTAAATGCGGGTGACCCCGCCGAGGGTTGGCAATGGCACGGAACGCAGACGTCGGTGGCGTGCGCGGGGAACGGGCATGTGGGCGACGGCGTGTATCGCGGATTAGCGCATGAAGCGGAGTTGATCTTGGTCAAGGCCAGCGTCAACGGCCGCATCACCGAAGACAGCATCGCCGAAGGTATTCGCTGGGTGATCGCGAATCGGGAACTCTACGACATTCGCGTATTGAATATCTCGTTGGGTGGCGACGAAGACGTCCCGTGTTCGCGGAGCATTATCGATCAGGCGGCCGAACAGGCCGTGGCGGCCGGCATCGTCGTCGTGGTGGCGGCGGGTAACTCCGGTGCCGAAGGGCGGCATTCGATCCCGCCGGCCAATGCGCCGTCGGTGATCACCGTTGGTGGTTATCACGATAATAACCTCCTCGGCGGTGAGGCGGTCGATCTTTACGAATCGAACTACGGATTTACCGCCGACGGTACCGTCAAACCCGAGATCGTTGCGCCGGCTCGATGGGTGGCAGCACCGATCTTGCCGGGCACCCCTTCGTACGAGCGGGCCGAGGCGTTGTCGCGCCTGGCGGCGGCACCCGACTATCAATTGCCCGGCTTGGCACGAGAGCTAAGCGCCATAGCTGATCTGCCCGTTTCGGTATGGCATGCCGATGTGGCGGAGATCAGGGAGGCGGTCGAAGCTTCATTGCAAGACGGCAAGATCATCGCGGCGCACTACCAACACGTCGACGGGACCTCGTTCGCCGCGCCCATCGTCACCTCGATCGTGGCGCAGATGATCGAGGCCAATCCGGCGCTAACGCCGGCGGCGATCAAAAGCATCTTGATCTCGACCGCGAAGCGGATCGCCGGTGCGTCGGCGCTGCGTCAAGGGTTTGGCGTCGTCGATCCGAAACGCGCCCTCGCACTGGCCGAAATCGAAATGCACGGCGTGGAAAATATGCTGAACGAACGGGTGCGAGTCGAAAACGATCAATTGGTGTTTCGGTACCACAACGATACCGCGCTGAGAGTGGCGCTCGCCGGCGACTTTAATCACTGGGCTCCAGCCGCGACGCCTTTCGTTAGAGACCACACCGGTTTATGGACCGCTGCGATTCCGGTACTGTCCCCAGGACGGTATCAATACAAGTTTGTTTTGAACGGCGATCAGTGGATCGAAGATCCGGGCAACGGTGCGAAGACCTCCGATAATTATGGTGGGTTGAATTCATTGCTGGTGGTTGAAATGGCAGGGACCGTTGAAGCTGATTAAGAAAATCGCGGGCAACACGCGCCTCTGGCTGGTCGAGCGCTTAGGAACCTGCGCGGCGATGGCCCCGATGATGTCGAAAGCCGTCGACCGGCGTTTGGGGATCGTGGCTTGGATCCAACTAAAGCTCCACCTCGCGGTCTGTAAATGGTGCCGCCGGTACCTGGAACAGCTCCGGTTGATCAATCGCACCACGGGAAGGCCGGAAGCTGTTGTATGTTCCGCGAACGCGCGGGGCCTCTCCGCCGAAGCGCGCCGCAGGATCGCCGCTTCCTTGAATACCAACGCCAGCAAAGAGCGTTGAACGCGACCTTAAAAACTTTCTCTGGTCGATAGGACCGGCGCCTCTCGTTTGTAGTCCCGCCTTCAGGCGGAATCTTCCGCAATAAATTCCTACGGTCCAGACGCGTCAACTCGCAATCATTCCGCCTGAAGGCGGGACTACGAACGATCACTGAACGCGAAACTGCTTCCTCTGATTCCGATCCTCATTCCGATCCTCATTCCAATATTTTTCATTTTCTTTGTGGACCAATTGTAAGGATTCGTTCCCGGCCACGACTAAATTGGCGTGCAGGAAGTTATTGCGATGCAGATAGCGAAACACAATTTGGCTAACGGTCTTTCGCCCGCGGACTCGTTTGCGCTCGCAGCGAAGCAGGCTCGTGCGGTGAAGGTTGCTGATACTACAGACGAACTTTCGGCCGTCAAAGCGTTGCGCCTGCATTGGCCGGAATATTTGGCGGAAGCGGCGGAACTGGCCCTGTTCATGATCTCGGCCTGCACGTTTGGGGTCTTGCTATATCATCCCGCTTCGCCCGTGGTTGCGCTGGTCCAGAGCGAGCCATTACGACGTCTGCTCATGGGTTTAGCGATGGGCGGAACCGCGATCGCGATCATCTTTTCGCCGCTGGGCCAGCGTTCGGGCGCGCATTTTAATCCCGTGGTGACGCTGACCTACCTGCGATTGGGCAAGGTCCAGCGATGGGACGCCGCCTTTTACATACTTTTTCAATTTATCGGCGGCGTCGCAGGAGTAATGCTTTCGTCAGTGATTCTCAAGCGCTGGATCGGGGACGCCTCGGTCAATTACGTGACGACGGCACCAGGTGCGGGCGGGGTTTGGCCGGCATTTTTCGCGGAATTCACGATCTCGTTCGTGCTGATGGCGGTGGTTTTAACCGTGTCGAATACGAAGCGGTTGGGCAGGTGGACCGGCATCTTCGCGGGTGGGTTGGTCGCCGCTTACATTTTTTTCGAAGCGCCGATCTCGGGCATGAGCATGAATCCCGCGCGGACTTTTGGGTCGGCGTTCGGGGCGCAGATGTGGACCGCGTTGTGGATCTATTTCACGGCGCCGCCGCTGGGCATGCTGTTAGCGGCCGAAATTTTTCAACGGGTGAAAGCCGGACGCACCACCGGGTGCGCCAAGCTGAACCATCACAACCAACAACGCTGCATCTTCCGATGCAATTTCCAGGCATAACGCCAGCCATCATTTAAGGAGAGAAAAGAAATCATGAGATCTATCAAATTCATCATTGCCGCGGCCTTGCTCGCGATCGCGACGGTTGCTCCGTTTGCCCACGCCGCCAACACGAAACGCCAAGTAAAGCCGGTGAAGTTCACCGTACGCGTGCAGAACATTTCCGTCGCCGACGGCCAGACGGCCAAGAACGGCGCCAAGTGGTCGTTCGCGCTTTCGCCGGGTCTGTGGGTCCTGAACGAAAAGAAATTCACCCTCTTTGCCGACGGTAAACCCGCGACCAAGGGTCTCGAAGCGCAGGCCGAAGACGGTGTGCCGACCATGCTGGCGGAAGAGTTGGGCATCTCTAACCACGCGTCGTCGCTGCACGGGGTCTTTAACACCCCAACGATGGCGATGGCCCCCGGCCCGATCCGTCCCGGCGAAACTTATGAATTCACCGTCAACGCGATGCCCGGCATGAAGTTGATGCTGACCATGATGAACGGCCAATCGAACGACGAGTTCTACGCGCCCGAGGCCGATGGCATCGCACTGTTCGACGACCGCGGAGTTGCGTTGACCGGCGACGTGACGCGGAAGTTCGTTCTTTGGGACGCCGGTACCGAGGTTAACGAGGAGTTGGGTGTGGGCGCGAACCAGGGTCCGCGTCAGGCCGGATTGAACACCGGCGCCGACGAGCACGGTGTGGTTCGCCGCGCGACTAAGGAAAAGATCTACCACCAGACCGCGAAACTGTTTCGGGTCTTCATCATCCCGGAACCGGCGATGTAATCGAAACGCAAAGCCGGCGGCCGATCGGTCAGGAAGCGCCCGGTCGGCCGCCAACGCGGACGAAAGGAAAATCTCATGAAACACATTTACACCCTGGCCATCTTGTGGTTGGCGTTGCTGCTGACAACGACTCCGGCAAACGCCCAGACGGTCAGCAAGCGGACCTTAACGCTAGAGGGCGCGCGGCAAGTGATCGCAGGTGCGATCGAATATGCCCACAAGAATAACGCTCCGGGCGGCGTAATTGCTGTCGTCGATGACGGTGGCAATCTGATGGCATTGGAGCGGTTGGATGGAACCTTTGCCGCGGGGGCAACTATTTCGATCGGCAAAGCGCGGACGTCGGCGCTCTTCAAAAAACCGACGAAAGTCTTCGAAGACATTATCAAGAACGGCCGCACGGCCATGACCGCGCTGCCCGACAGCCTATTCACACCGTTACAAGGCGGCATACCGATCATGGTCGACGGCCAGATCGTCGGCGCGGTCGGTGTCAGCGGCGCGTCGAGCGCGCAGCAGGACGAGGAGATCGCGATCGCTGGCGCCAACTCGCTAAGCATCGCCCCGAATATGAATCACTCAGTGGTGCCCGGTCAGCGGAAGGTTCTCGTCTTCGACAAAAACCAAGTCGACCAATCCTTTGCCGCGGGCGCGATGCTATTGAACGGAACCGACCGGAATTATTCGATCAATACCAGCCGCCGCAACGGTCCGGGTGAAGCCGAGATCCACACTTTAGATACCGATATTTTTTACGTGCTGGACGGCAGCGCGACGTTGGTGACCGGCGGACTTGCCGTCGAGGCCAAGGCCACCGCACCGGACGAAATGCGCGGCACGCGCATAGACGGCGGCGAAACCCGGCAGTTGACGAAAGGTCAGGTCGTGGTGATCCCCGCGGGCGTACCGCATTGGTTTAAGGCCGTAAACGGCAATTTTATTTATTACACGGTCAAGGTCCGCTAGCGCGAGCAGCGGAACTAGGGCCGAAGGGAGGATCGATCATGAGTTCGCACAAATTCATAAAAATCATGCGGGTTATTTATTTATTCATTCTCGCGATCTCGTTGTACGCCGGTTGGTCCGGCCTGCGCGCGGGCGCTGCCCAACCGGTCGATCCGCCCGTGGCTTCGGCCACGGTGCCGGCGGGTAAACCGCTGGGCACGATCGACCTGATGACCACGGAAGGCGTCGGGGCGGTTAAGGGGGAGTGGCGGTATAGCGATACCAAGATCGTCGAAACGGACTTTCGCCGAGCCGGCGCCGACCGGCAACCGACTGGTCCGTCAGTCAAGACCTACGACTACACGCCGCACGCCGGAGGCGCGGCGTTCGACGATTCGAAGTGGGAAGTTATAGCGCCGACGACTTTAGACCAGCGGCGCGGAAACGGCCGGCTCGGGTTCAATTGGTATCGAATCAAGCTTACGGTACCTGAACGCATTAACGGCGTGAGCACCACCGGTTCGACGTTGGTCTTTACGACCTCGTTGGACGATTACGCCGAGATTTGGGTAGACGGCGAGTTATCACGAGCGCAGGGTCAATCTGGCGGGTCGGTCATCGCCGGTTGGAATGCAGAGAATCACTTGGTGGTGGGTCGCAACCTCCGGCCTGGCCAGCAGATCCAATTGGCCATCTTCGGCATCAATGGTCCGTTATCCAATCCGCCGACGAACTACATCTATTTGCACTACGCCAAGCTAGAGTTTTATCCCGGCACTCCGATGCCCGTCACCCTTACGCCGAGCGAAGTGAATGTCGAGGTGGTGCGCAACGACCCCGCGATAGACCAGATCGTCGGACCCAACCCGAAGGTGTTCAAATTGGCGGAAGGATTTCAGTTCACTGAGGGGCCGATCTGGGTGAATCGCGACGGTGGTTATCTGCTGTTCAGCGACCCGAACGCGAACAATATTTACAAGTATCAGCCGCAAGGAAACGAGGAAGGCAAGCTCTCGATCTTCCGCACCCCCAGTGGTTACTCCGGCGCCGACATCGCGGAGTATGGTCAGCCGGGTTCGAACGGGCTGAACTTGGATCCGCAGGGACGGCTTACGGTAAACCAACACGGGAACCATCGCGTAGTGCGCGACGAAGCCGACGGCACGCAAACCGTCTTGGCCGACAGTTTTGAAGGCAAGCGGTTGAACAGCCCCAACGATCTGGTCTATCGATCGGACGGAACGTTGTTCTTTACCGATCCGCCGTTCGGCTTTCCGAAAGCGTTCAACGATCCGCGCAAGGAATTGAAATACAGCGGAGTTTATTCGCTCTATCGCGGGAAGCTGCAACTGATCGCCAAGGATATGAGCGGCCCTAACGGCATCGCGCTTTCGCCCGATGAAAAGTATCTGTATGTAGGCAATTGGCCGCGTGCGATCACGGGACAGAAGCCGGGGCCGGGCGACGCCCCGGTTAGTGAGATCGGTGAAAGCCACAAGATCGTCATGCGCTATGAAGTGCAGGCCGACGGCACGCTCAGGAACGGCCGGCTTTTCTTCGACTTTACCAACGCCGCAGGCGAAGACGGTCTGGACGGTATCAAGGTAGACCAGCAGGGAAATCTGTACGTCTCGGCGCCGGGCGGCATTTGGGTTCTGTCACCCGCGGGCAAGCATCTGGGCACGATCGTTACGCCGCGGCATGCCCATAACTTTGCGTGGGGCGACGCCGACGGCAAGACGCTCTATCTGGCGGCGCGGTCGGGACTCTATCGGATTCGGTTGAACATCGCGGGCGTTCGCCCGGTTAGTTAAATAAGGAAGGATCGAAATGTCTACACAAGTAATGGCGATGAGTCGGTCGGGCGCGGCGGTGGACCGGGCCGCACGCATCTTTCTGCGATACGGGTTGGTGTTGGTGCTGGCCTGGATCGGCGCGATGAAGTTCACCGCGTACGAGGCCGAAGGGATCAAGGGACTAGTCCAGACCAGCCCGCTGATGACTTGGCTCTACCAGGTGTTGAGTCTACAGGCGACGTCGAATCTGATCGGCGTGACGGAACTGATCGCCGCGGCGTTGATCGCCGTGCGTCCGTGGTTGCCGAAGCTCTCGATGATCGGCAGCGTTTTGGCGATCTGTACTTTTCTTTCGACGTTGAGCTTTCTTTTCTCTTTGCCCGGTTGGGAGAAGAGCTTGGGCGGCTTTCCGGCGCTGTCGGGTTCCGGCGGGTTTTTATTGAAAGACGTGGTGCTGCTGGGCGCAGCGCTGTGGACCGTAGCCGATTCGTGGGCGGCGGCAAAACGATGAGCGACGAAGTGTTCGAGGTGAAGACCATGGTTGAGCTAGATACCGCCATCGCACGCATCATTGAAAAGCGAGCGGCTATCTCGCCGAACCGGGCGTTATTGGTCGGGATCAGCGGTATCGACGGCAGCGGCAAGGGCTTCGTGACCGGGCAGTTGGCCGCGCGGCTTACCCAACAGGGGATCGCCGCGGTCACGATCAACGCCGACGGTTGGTTGAATTTGCCGCACCGTCGCTTCGATCCCGAGCGTCCGGCAGAAAATTTCTGCGGCCATGCGATCCGTTTCGAGGAGATGTTCGCACGGCTGGTCATACCTTTGCGCGAGAACCGGTCCGTGTCCGTGCAAGCGGACCTGGCCGAGGAAACGGCCAGCGAGTTGCGCCCGCATACGTACCAGTATCAAGACGTCGATGTCGTGTTGGCCGAAGGGATCTTTCTGTTCAAACGGGCGCTGCGGCCGCTGTTCGACCTGGCCTTCTGGATCGATTGTTCGTTCGCGACGGCGCTCGAACGCGCATTGACGCGGAGACAAGAGGGACTTCCGCCGGCGGCGACCATCCGGGCGTACGACACGATCTACTTCCCGGCGCAACGGCTACATTTCGAACGCGACGAACCCCGGCGCACGGCGGATCTGGTGATCACCAACGACCCGGAGCTGACGTCTACGGCTTCGTCGTATGTCTAGCACTTCGCTTTGTTTTCTTCGCGCCTTTGCGCCTTTGCGGGAGAATATTTTTTCACTCAATCAAGTTCGTTAGTCAACCGCTGTGTCTCGCGCAAAGGCGCAAAGGCGCAAAGAAAACGCAAAGAAAAACACTCGATTCGAACGATCAACGAAATATCGAAAAGGAATTATTGATGAATGACCGAAAACGAAAACGGATCGTGATCCTTGGGGGCGGGTTCGCCGGTGTTTATACCGCGATGCAGTTGGAGAAGGCGGCGCGGCGGCGGGACGATCTGGAAATTATTCTGATCAATAAGGACAACTACTTTGTCTTTCAACCGATGCTGGCCGAGGTCGTTTCCGGCAGCGTTGGCATGCTCGACACCGTCAGCCCCATTCGCCGGATGCTGCCGCGGACGGACCTGTATGTGCGCGAGGTCGAAGCCATCGATACCGTCAACCAAACCATTACCACCACGCCTGGATTTAAGCCGCAGGCGAACGTTATCCCGTACGACCATTTGGTGCTGGCTCTGGGCAACGTGACCGACTTTCGCGGTCTGCGAGGTTTGCCGGAGCACGCCATCCCATTCAAGAATCTGAGCGACGCGCTCTTTATCCGTAACCACGTCATTCACGTGTTGGAGGAAGCGGCGATCGAACACGCGCATCCGGAACTGCGGAGGCAGTTGCTAACCTTTGTGGTCGCCGGCGGTGGTTTTTCCGGTGCGGAGGTGGTCGCGGAACTCAACGATTTTGTCCGCCGGGTGATCGGGAATTATCCGCAGTTGGATCCTTCCGAGGTCCGTGTTGTATTGCTGCATGCGTTAGACCGCATCCTTCCGGAATTGGATGTGAAGCTGGCACTGTACGCGCAAAAGATTATGGCCCAGCGCGGGATCGAGATCCGTTTGAATACCAAGTTGACCGCCGCAACCGGTGATGAAGCGATCCTCGACGATGGAACGCGGCTAGCGACCAAAACACTGATCTCGACCGTGCCCTCGTCGCCCCACCCGCTGATCGATACGCTCGATCTGCCGAAGGAGCGCGGCCGTTTGCTGGTCGAGCCGACCTTACGCGTTCGCGGGACGCAAAACATATGGGCGTTGGGCGATTGTGCGTTGGTGCCGTTGCCGGATGGCAAATTCAGCCCGCCGACCGCGCAGTTCGCGATCCGCCAAGGCAAGACGGCCGCCGACAATATCGTCGCGGCCATCCGCGGTGGCGAGCCGAAGAGTTTTCGGTTTACCGAGCAGGGCAAATTGGCGGCCCTGGGTCATCGGAGTGCGGTCGCGCAAGTTTTCGGGATCAACATCTCCGGAGCTCTGGCCTGGTTCATGTGGCGGACGATCTATCTGCTGAAGCTCCCGGGTTGGGGCCGGCGGTTAAAGGTGGCCGCGTCGTGGACTTTCGATCTGTTTCTGCCGCCCGAGTTGGTCCAGCTGAGGCTCACGAATTCGACCGGGGTCGCGCACGAGCATTTCGAACCGGGGCAGGAAGTCTTTCGTCAGGGTGATCTGGGCGACCGCATTTACATCATCGCGCAAGGAAAGGCAGAGGTGGTGCGGCACGAACGCGGCCGCGAACTGCGGTTGGCCCAACTGGGCCCGGGCGAATATTTCGGTGAAATGGCGCTCTTGAATCAAACCACGCGCAACGCGACAGTACGGTGCGTGACGCCGCTCGACGTACTCAGCATCCACAAACGCGAATTCAGCGTCCTCGCCGCGAACCTCCCCGCGATGCGGGAAAGTTTTGAACAGGTAATGACCCAACGCCGACAAACCACCGAAGCCCGGCTCGCGCTAACCGCGTGATTGCGCTTTCCTCATTCGTAGTTCGGCCTTTAGGCGGTTTTTCCCCGTACGGTAAAACCCGCCTAAAGGCCGAACTACTAACGCGAACTTAAGGCCGAAATTTTTTTCTCCACGTCTGTAAGGTTCCTTCCCTACCCTCGACTAAAGGGTGTAGCGAGTTGTTAAGGCTTCCGCAGTCCGGGGGCTGACGAATCCGAAACATTGAAATGCGATCAAGGGGAACGATTTCCCGGGGCGGAGCTTTGCCCCACCACGGCGAGCGGAGAGAGATGATGTCCAACACTAATCATTACGACGTGATCATTATCGGGAGCGGAGCGGGTGGCGGCACCTTGGCTTATAAATTAGCCCCGTCGGGTAAACGCGTCCTGATACTGGAGCGCGGCGATTACGTCCCGCGCGAGAAAGACAACTGGTCTACCCGCGCAGTCAACCTCGAGGGTAAGTACAACACCAAGGAATCTTGGTTCGATCGTGAAGGCGAACCGCTACACCCGCACACAAACTACTTTGTCGGTGGCAATACCAAATTCTACGGTTCCGCGTTGTTCCGGATGCGTAAGGAAGATTTTGGCGAACTGCGCCATCACGGCGGCATGTCGCCGGCTTGGCCGATCGGCTACGACGAGTTGGAACCCTATTACACCGCAGCCGAGCACCTGTACCAAGTGCATGGAACCCGGGGCGAAGACCCGACCGAACCTTGGGCCAGCGCCCCTTATAAATACCCGGCGGTCAGCCACGAAACGCGGATCCAGCGTTTGTCGGACGACCTGACCCGCGCCGGATTGCAGCCGTTCCATGTGCCGCTGGGCATCAAGCTCGACGAACGCGACCCACGCAAGAGCGCTTGTATCCGGTGCAACACGTGCGACGGTCACCCCTGTTTGATCAATGCGAAAGCCGACGCGCAGACCATCTGCGTCGATCCGGCCTTGGAGCACGAGAACGTCTCGCTGCTGACCAATGCAAAGGTCGTCCGATTAGAAACCAACGAGAGCGGCCGGTTGGTCAGCGCCGTCGTCGTCGAACGCCACGGCATTACGGAAGAGTATTCGGCCGATCTGGTGGTTGTCTCCTGCGGCGCGGTCAACTCCGCGGCCCTGTTGCTGCGATCGGCCAACGATCGCCATCGGCGCGGGCTGGCGAACGGATCGGACGCGGTCGGCCGGCATTACATGGGCCACATCAATTCGATCCTCATGGCTCTATCGAAATGTCCGAACGACACCGTGTTTCAAAAGACACTGGCGATCAACGATTTCTATTTTGGGTCCAAGGATTGGGAATTTCCCCTGGGCCACATTTCGTTCGTGGGCAAACTGGACGGCGACACCTTGAAAGCCGGCGCTCCGGCGATCGCGCCCGGCTGGACCTTGGATCTGATGGCCAAGCATTCGTTGGATTTTTGGTTGACTTCGGAAGACCTGCCCGATCCGAACAACCGCGTAACGATCAATCGAGACGGTGGAGTGGTGCTCAGCTACCAGTTGAACAACGCGGAAGGTCACGAACGCCTGAAAACCAATTTGAAACGCGCCATGAAGCAAACCAACTGTTCGGAACATGGCCACGAATGTCACCAAGGGCTTTTTTCGCGAAATCTTTTCTTGGGCCAGCAATTGCCCTTGGCCGCGGTCGCACACCAGAACGGGACGCTCCGTTTCGGCGACGATCCTCGAACTTCGGTCCTCGACCGAAATTGTAAAGCGCACGAACTGGACAACTTGTATGTAGTCGACGCGAGTTTCTTCCCCTCCAGCGGCGCCGTTAATCCTGCATTAACCATCATGGCTAACGCCCTGCGCGTTGGCGATCACCTACTGGAGAGAATGAAATGAGCCTGAATAAAACTAAAAGATCTTTCTTTGCTTTTCTGCTCGTGTTGACCGCCCTCGTAAGCGTGGCGCCGGCTCAACTCCTGCCCACGGGTACGCGCAGCGCGCTGCGCCCGCGTACCCCCTTCCCTTATTACTTTACCAACGCCACCTTCCGTAGCGTTCAACGCTTAGGCGCAGTCGGGATGACCGTTTCGAATATGGACGCCGCGGTCGATTTTTATTCGCGCGTGCTGACGTTCGAAAAAGTCACGGACCAAGAACTGACCGGCCGCGGCTATGACGACCTACAGGGCATCAACGGATTGCGGATGCGGGTGGTGACCATGCGTCTTAGCACTGAAATGATCGAGTTGACGCAATATTTAACGCCGATGGGGCAACCGTTCCCGGCAGATGCCAAGAGCAACGACCGCAGTTTCCAACACATCGCCATCATCGTCAGTGATATGGACAAAGCTTACGCGCAACTGCAGGCGAACAATGTGGTCGCCGCGTCGGTCGCGCCGCAACAGTTGCCGGCGTCGAATAAGCAGGCGGCCGGTATCAAGGCCTACTACTTCCGCGATCCGGACAATCACTATCTTGAGATCCTGCAATTCCCCGCGGGTAAGGGCGATGCGCGGTGGCAACATGCCTCGAACCGCCTTTTCTTGGGGATCGACCACACCGCGATCGTGGTGCGCAATACGGCCGAGAGCCTGCGGTTCTACCGCGACGTGTTGAACTTTAAGGTTGCCGGCACTAGCCACAACTACGGGGTCGAGCAAGAACGGTTGAATAACGTGCCCGGCGCGCATCTGCGCATCACCAGCCTCCGTCCGCAAGAGGGTGGCTTGGGGATCGAATTTCTGGAATACATAACGCCCAAGGACGGCCGCCCGGCGGCGATCGCGGCGGCCAACGATCTGGTCCACTGGCAGACGCGGTTGGAGCTACCGAACCTGGAAGGCATCGTACCGCAGTTGCTGCGTCGGGGTTACCGCATTATTTCCAAGGGTCTGGTACCGCTGCCGGACGAAAAACTCGGCTTCCGCCGTGGACTATTGGTCCGTGACCCGGATAACCACGTAATGCAGTTGGTAGAGATCCGGAGAGGACGATAATCAGCTGGCGGTTGTTTAACGCGAGGGGTGATCTAAGCAACTAGGTTGCCCCTCCTTTGCGCCAGTTAATCCCGAACTTTAGCTTGTCGATCGGCTTTTATGAAACAACCTATCGAATCAAATCTACCGCTGTCGGCGGAAGAGCAGCGTTTGGAATCATCCCGGCAACGGACCGCGCATTGGAAACGGTGGGGACCGTACCTCAGCGAGCGCGCGTGGGGGACCGTGCGTGAAGACTACAGTGCGGCGGGCGGGGCTTGGGACTACCTGCCGCACGAGCACGCACGGTCGCGCTCCTACCGCTGGAACGAGGACGGTTTGGCCGGCATCTGCGATCGACACCAAAACATCTGTTTCGCGGTCGCGCTATGGAACGGTAAAGATCCGATCCTCAAAGAACGCGCGTTCGGTCTGACGGGGAGTGAGGGGAACCACGGCGAAGATCTGAAGGAGTACTACTTCTACCTGGATTCGACGCCGACGCACTCGTACATGAAGTATCTGTACAAGTATCCGCAGGCCGAATTTCCCTATGGCAAGTTGTTAGACGAGAACCGCCGGCGCAACAAGTCGGAAGCGGAATACGAACTGATCGACACCGGTATCTTCAATGACGATCGCTACTTTGACGTCTTGGTCGAATACGCCAAAGGGGATGTCGAAGACATCTTGGTCAAGATCACCATTACCAATCGTGGGCCGGAATCAGCGGCGGTTAACCTGTTGCCAACGGTCTGGTTCCGGAACACTTGGTCGTGGGGGCGAAACGGCGCCGACCGGCCGCAGTTGCGTCAGGGCGCAACCGGTGTCGTCGAGCTAAACAGTCAGGCATTGGGTACGCGCCGGCTTTATTGCGAAGGCGCACCCGAAATTCTGTTTACCGAAAACGAAACCAACGCCAAGCGGCTGTTCAACGTTCAGAACCCGAGCCCGTATGTAAAAGACGCGTTCCACGAGTACGTGGTCCACGGCAACCACGCGGCGGTTAATCCTGCGCGAACTGGAACCAAGGCAGCCGCGAACTACACTTTGACCATCGGCCCGGGCGAGTCGGCGATCGTCCGGTTGCGGCTTACCGATCGCAGCTTCGAAGCAACGGAAAAGGCCTTTGACGCCTTCGACGAAATCTTCCACGCGCGCTTGACTGAGGCCGACGAATTTTACCGTCAGGTGATACCGGCGGAGTTGTCCGACGACGCGCGTTCGGTGATGCGGCAATCGTTGGGTGGATTGCTTTGGTCCAAGCAGTTTTACCATTACGTGATCGAAGAATGGCTCGAAGGCGATCCCGCGCATCCGGCCCCTCCGGCCGCACGCAAGCAGGGCCGCAACCGCGAGTGGAAACACCTGCACAACGCGGACGTGATCTCGATGCCGGACAAATGGGAATACCCCTGGTACGCGGCTTGGGATCTGGCGTTCCACTGCGTACCGCTGGCGCTGGTAGATTCCGAATTTGCCAAAGAGCAGCTGATCCTGATGCTCCGCGAGTGGTATATGCACCCGAACGGCCAGTTGCCCGCTTACGAATGGGCTTTCGGCGACGTCAACCCCCCGGTGCACGCCTGGGCCGCGTGGCGCGTCTATAAGATCGAAAAGAAGTACCGCGGAGTAGGCGACACCGTTTTCCTGAAGCGGATCTTCCAGAAGTTACTGCTTAACTTTACCTGGTGGGTAAACCGCAAGGATGCCGAAGGGATGAATATCTTCCAAGGTGGTTTCCTCGGGCTAGATAACATTGGTGTGTTCGACCGCAGCGCGCCGCTCCCCACCGGCGGCCACATCGCGCAATCGGACGGGACCAGTTGGATGGCCATGTATGCCCTGAACCTGCTCGCCATCGCGATGGAGTTGGCGAAAGAAGATCCGTCGTATGAAGACGTCGCTAGCAAATTCTGGGAACACTTCCTTTCGATCGCGCGCGCGATGAATCACCGCGGTGATGCTGAGATAAAGCTTTGGGATGAAGAGGACGGTTTCTTCTACGACGTACTCCATTTGCCTGCGGGCGATAAGGTACCGATGAAGGTCCGATCCATGGTGGGTTTGATCCCGCTCTTCGCAGTCGAAACGCTGGAACCGGAAGCGTTGGACCAACTGCCCGATTTCAAGCGGCGCATGGAATGGTTCATCAAACACCGCGGCGACCTAACGCAAAACGTGGCATGTATGCGGACGCCGGGCAATGCCGAACGGCGGTTGATGTCGATCGTCGATGGCGATCAACTGCGCCGCGTGCTGCGTTACATGCTGGACGAGAATGAATTTCTGTCAGAGTACGGGATTCGCGCGGTCTCGCGCTTTCATAAAGATCATCCGTACGTGATGAGCGTCAACGACACGGATCATCGCGTCGATTACGAGCCGGCGGAATCGAGCACCGGCCTATTCGGCGGTAATTCAAACTGGCGCGGGCCGATCTGGTTCCCGCTGAATTATCTGCTGATCGAATCGCTGCAAAAGTTTCATCACTACTTGGGTGATGACTTTAAGGTTGAGTGTCCGACCGGCTCCGGCCAGATGATGACCCTGCGCCAGGTGGCGGCCGAGATCTCGCGGCGGCTCTCGCGCATCTTTCTCCGCGACGAAGGCGGTCGCCGGGCGGTTTTCGGCAGGGAGGAAAAGTTTCAAACCGATCACAACTGGCGCGATCTGGTTCCTTTTCATGAGTATTTCCACGGCGACAACGGCTCCGGGCTGGGTGCTACCCATCAAACCGGCTGGACCGGCCTGGTCGCCAAACTGCTTCAACAAAGCGGCGAATAAATTTCTTCGCTTCCTGTAAGGAATCCCCACGGCGGCCGACCAATAAGCGTTCGAATGATCAAACGCGAGGAGCTCGGGTCACATGGCCGCCGTATCAAACTTATCCCCCTTTCCAGCACAGTGGGATCCGAAGCTTGGAATTCACGTGACTTGAAGTCGCGGCCGCACTGACCCTATAGTGAGTCGTATTAATTTAAATCATACCAACATGGTCAAATAAAACGAAAGGCTCAGTCGAAAGACTGGGCCTTTCGTTTTAATCTGATCGGCACGTAAGAGGTTCCAACTTTCACCATA